>FLNV01000971.1_pt1 | contig 289248 bp, 268 predicted proteins | sample 1140351 | NCBI WGS metagenome assembly FLNV01 (sample SAMEA3878207, study PRJEB12797) | bioreactor metagenome | biome: Moose rumen | place: Sweden | collected 2011-10 | reverse complement strand
TCCGGAGAGCAAAAACCAGAGGAGTTTCCGCTCCTCTGGTTTTTATTTACGAAAAGATATTGTGCTTCGTTTTGGAGGTTTTATTGTACTCCATAAGTAGTTCCTTGATTCGTTTGCAATCGGATTTATCGAGACATTTAGCAGTCAGTTTACCGCCCACGGCTTGAATAGTGATGTCCGCTCCGATGAGGTGCTGGTCAATCACTACCCTACGAATAAACCGAAAAGCCAAGGTATCCTCGTCCACACCGATGAGATATTTGTTGCGTTTGCGTACTGTGATGGTCTGTTCGTCGGTGTCAATCTCAATTTGCCATGGTGTGAGAACATCTGCTGCATGTCCGTTAGCCACTAATGAGGCTTCAGAAGATGAAAATTTGTAGGTCATAGTTTATTGGGAAGTTTTTTTGATAATTCGTCAAGTTTACGATTCACCTCATCCAGTTTGCGTTCCATTTCATCGTTATTATCGCTGACCATCGCATCCACAAACACGGAATTGATAAATGACATTCCGATAATACCACCCATTATTAGCAATATACAGAAATAGAATCGGACGACCGACGCCAACCATGTGGATGCTCCATAGTATTCGGCTACGGTGTTGGGAATATCATACCAACCTTCTATCGTGCATATCTGAAATACCGAATAAATAGAGCGAAGCGGTGTACTGAAGTGATCCGGATCGGCATCGTGAAACAAACTGCAATTCAGCATACCGAAGATTACAATGATTACGGTATAACTGAGCAATATACCCCACGAATCACGCATTGCCAACTTGAATCCTGATACTATTTTAGAAAAATTAGGGAAGAAATGCATCACACGGAAGAAACGCAGTACACGGAGTAGTCGCAATATGAGGAGGAACGACATATTTCCTAATACAGACGGCGCGAAGAATGCCCAAATGGACGGTAGAGACAAGATGACCAGTGTTCCATCAAGACGATTCCAACCGTCCGACCAATATCCGTGCAATCCGTACTCCGAATGTTTTACTACCATTTCTATAGCAAAAATCAGAGTGCATACAAAATCCAATGCGGTCAGCCATCGATATTCTACACCATAGGATTGCGTGAAAATAACCGCAGCATTGACAATAATCACAGCGAGAATGAACTTCTCGTTGAGAAAAAGTTGTTTCAGTTTATTCATCGAAATCTTATTTTTTACGTGTCACGGTTCGAGTTACTCGGGTTGTTTTACCGCTGGAAATAGTTCGTGTCGTTTTAGTAGTTTTTTTTCCGCTTTTGCGGATAGTGGTTATTTTGCGTGTTACAGTTGCCATAATAGATGTCCTTTATAAGTTATTTCCACTCGCCTTTCTTGCAACCATTTTTCTCGCACTCAGCATTGAAGGAAGCAAGTGTTTTCTCATCGCTTGAACCGCTTGTATAGTAGCGATGACCATCTTTCTCTGTATAGCAGACTTGCACATACAGACCGAATACAGTGTCAAACTCTTTCTCGAGGCTCTTAATCTTCTTGTTACCACTAATAGAAATGTCTCCTCCAGAGTCAGCACGGCGAACGGAAGCCAGCGTCTTATTTACATCAATGCCCGATATACTTTCTCCTTTCGCAACGGCCTGGCGTGCATAACTATAACATATCTTCAAACGAAGATATGGGAACTTCTTGTTAAATTCCTTCATCAGCGTACCTATCTTCTTATTTCCTGTTACGGATAATTCGGTAGATACTGTTTTAGCAGGAGCCGCTTTTTTAGGGGCAGCCTTAGCTACTACTTTTTTTACTGCCGGCTTTGCAGCAGTTTTTTTCGATGCTGCTTTGACCGTTGTTTTCTTCGCTGCAGGATTTGCAGCCGGTTTCTTTGCTGCTGGTTTCTTAGCAGCGGGCTTTTTAACTGTTGCCATAATTACATAAATTTAGGAGTTAATCTATTTTTCTTTTGCTCATTAAAGTTTCACGCCATTCATCGTTAATGGCAGGATTACCTTCTACATTTAGCGGATATTTGCCTATAGCGATACAAAGGCTTTCAAGGCACTCTACCAGTTCTTCTTCATCTTTAAACGAATACCATTCAAAATAGCACTCGTCTAATATCGCACTAACTTCTTTCTCTTTTGTTTTATTATATTTATCGCTGATACACAAGCCATATATCGTATGACGAATCGTTGATGTATGAACATTGCCGGTAGTATGTTGAATAAAGCGCCTATAACCTTTGTTGCTTTTTCCGAAATATAAAGCGAGATATGTTTTCCTCTCTATTTCTCTTGTTTCCACCTCAATTAACAGGTTTATTAATTCCTTATTCTTTTGAGCGTGTGCGCGAAGTGTGTTTACAACTACTGAATCATTCGGGAACCACCACCGGTATAAAATAGGTTCTTTGGGAATGGTTGCGGGTTTTATTTCACTCACCTTTCTCAAATTTGGTTGCATTCCATCCAATACTATTTGGACTGTTTCTGTGCAATGTTTCTTTAATAAGTTCTTGAATTTCATAGTTGTTTTTTAGTAAGCAGAGGAGCGATCAAACTCCTCTACCTTGTGTAGAATTACTTACCTGCTGCAACGAGTGTTACATCATTGGCTGCCAATTTGCTGTCATCTGCATTAGCTACCTGCACACCGATGCCGTACATTTCAGCAATCTTCTTTTCGAAGTTACCTACCTGCATGTTACCAACAATCTTCAGTTCGCCACCGGCTTTACCCTCTGCGCGGATGGATGCCAACGTAGCGTCGTCATCAGCAAATGCGCCCTTGCAAGTAGCGCTCTTGTAAACGCGGAGAGATGCTCCAAATGCTTTTTTGAAATCAGCCTTGAGGGTCTTAACCTTCATGTTACCCTTTAATGCAATTTCTGCCATAATTGATTGAATTTTAAGTTAATAAATGATCATTTATTACCCGCAACTTGAAGGACTGCAGGCTTGTCCTATTACTTACTTTCACCACGGGCGGCTTGACCGATGGTCAGTTTGTTATCCACACACTTCTCTCCTTTAGGGTCTTTAATCTGTACGGTCAGACCGAATAGCTGATCAAAGAGTTTTTCTGCCTCACCGACTTTCATCGATGCTTTGATTTTCAGCTCGGCGTAACTCTTTGTCTTGACATCTTTGCTAGTACGCTTGTTTAGTTCGGCAAGCGTCATTTCCGGGTCGGCTAACTGTGCGCCTTTGTAGATAGCCAAAGTTACCCCAAAATCTTTTTTGAAGTCTGCGCAAACGGTCTTAACTTTCTTGTTCGGTGCCACGGTGAACTCTGCGTTCGTGAAGTGGTCTTTAATGTTGTTTAGAAGTCCCATAATAGTTTGATTTAATTGGTTTGTAAATGGTTATTTATATATTCTTCTTTTCTCGCTGCAAAATTACTGCTTTTTTGCGATATATTCGTAGTCCTTTTTGGTCCTTTTTGCTTGTGCGTTTGTGCGTTCCGTAAAATTGTTGTACTTTTGCAATGTTTTTCATTAGGCACAAACAAAAACGCGGACAACTGGTTGTCATCCGGTAAACGAGGTTGTAGGATACCTTAACAGACGGAATTCAACTCAGTTGCCCGCTTTAGTATATAGGCGCGTATCCCTGTAAAATAAGATACGTGTAAATATACCAACGGGCATCTGCTTCGACTTGTTTCCTATCTGTTAACTGAAACTTCCTACATTTCGTTTACTCAGATAAACAAGCATTAGCAAACGCTTAAAATCAACATGTCCTCCGGTTTAACGTCTGTGAGTGACGGTTTAGGTGTTAGAAACCTTTGCGCTGCAAAGGTACTACATTTTTTTGATATGTGCAAGAAAAATCGCACTAAACAACGATTTTTCTTGTTTGGGGATGAGTGTTTAGGTGTGTAGAGGCACAAAAAAACGGACCGAAGTCCGTTCTTTTGTTTATACACAAGTATAACCTCCGTCAACCGGTAAGGCTACGCCGGTAACATAAGTCGAGGCATCCGAAGCAAGGAAAACAACTGCACTATCTAACTCTCCTTCATGACCGTAACGCTCCATCGGAATAACTGTCTTGGCATAATTAGCGAAATATTCCGATTCCAATGTCTCTTTGGTCAAAGGCGTAATGAAATAGCCCGGACAGATGGTATTCACCGTAATGCCGTACTTACCCCACTCTGCCGCCAATGCGCGGGTCAGATTGACTACACCGCCTTTCGCTGCGTGATAAGGAGAAGCCGGAGCGATCTTATTGCCTACCAGGCCGTACATCGATGCGATATTGATAACACGGCCATAGCCGTTGGGAATCATCGATTGTTTGGCTACTGCACGCGCCACGCGGAAAGTACCGAAGAGGTCAATCTGCATCTCGTTCTCAAACTGAGCATCGGTAATGTCCTCCGCCGGAGCCACAGCACCTGTGCCGGCATTATTGACTACAATATCGATATGTCCTACTTGCTTGAGCGCTTCTGCCACCATCGTTTCGACGGCTTCCGTATTCGTGATATCGCATTGCAAAGGCAGTACTTTTACTCCGTACTCCGCCTCGATGGCTTGTTGTACTTCCACCAACTTCTCATACCGTCTGGCAATGATCACGAGGTCCGCTCCGCGAGCTGCCAGAGCCTTTGCCATCTGCACACCCAGACCGCCGCTACAGCCGGTAACCAACGCTACACGGCCTTTCAAATCAAAAATATCTTTCATTTTTTTTCTTTCCCTATTTTCCTATTTTCCCATTTCCTTATTTAAGATTTAACCTACTTGTACCTCCGGGTTGATCTTACGGATAAGGCCTTTGAGGACATCTCCTGGACCGAACTCATAGAACTCTGTCGCCCCGTCGGCAATCATATTTTGCACCGACTGCGTCCAGCGAACGGGGGCTGTGAGTTGTTTTAGGAGGTTTTCGCGAATAATTTCCGGCTCCGTCTCGGCTTTTGCCGACACGTTTTGATAGATCGGGCAGAAAGGTTTTCTGAACTCTGTTTTCAGTATGGCTGCTTTCAGATCCTCCGCTGCGAGAGCCATGAGCGGTGAGTGGAACGCACCGCCTACAGGCAGCCGTAATGCTCTCCGGGCACCGGCTTCTTTCATTGCCACACAGGCTGCATCTACCGCCTCTGTCTCGCCGGAGATAACCACTTGACCCGGACAGTTGAAATTAGCGGCAACAACTATTCCACTCTGCTTTTTACAGATCTCATCCACCTGCTCATCCGGTAAACCAAGCACAGCAGCCATAGTACCGGGATTGGCTTCGCAGGCAGCCTGCATAGCTTGCGCACGCGCGGACACTAATAATAAGGCGTCCTCAAAACGCAGTGCACCGCAAGCCACGAGAGCCGAGAACTCGCCAAGACTATGTCCTGCTACCATCTGCGGCCTCTCTATCGTCATCATCTGTTGTGCTACCACCGAGTGCAAAAAGACAGCCGGTTGGGTCACTTTGGTCTGCTTCAAATCGTCTGCCGTGCCATCAAACATCACACCGGTAAGCGAGAAGCCAAGCAACCTGTCGGCTGCTTGGCATAACTCGCGCGCTTCTTTGTGCGCGTCATACAGATCTTTGCACATTCCCGGAAACTGGCTTCCCTGCCCCGGAAAAACAAACGCTTTCATCACTTAACCATGATAGCGGCAACGAGTGCCAAAATAGCATAGAACTCCGGGAGAGCCGCATAAATCATCGTGTTGGTTTGTACGTCATGTCCCGCTGCAATACCGGAAATACCGTTGGCGCATACCATGCCCTGACGGATAGCCGAGAAGAGGCAAGTGAGTCCGACGAGAGTACCAACACCGAAATAGATTGCTCCATGTGCAGCAATATACTCTGGTGTACTACCCAGGAACCACATTAAGAATCCTACGAAGCCGTAGAGACCTTGCGTAGCGGGCATGGCGGAAAGCACCATGTACGAAGATGATTTAGCAGGGTTCTTTTTGAGTGCGCCTTCTGCTGCATTGGCAGCAATAGTAGTGCCATACGAAGAACCGATACCGGCGAGACCCAACATGAGGCCCAGACCGAGATAACCAAGAATTAATTCCATAATAGTTTATTGATTTTTAATTGTTAATATTATTCGAGTTATTTCCTAAAAGGTTGATATAATTGGCCTTTGCCTTCATATCCTGAGTTCTTGAAGTACTCTACGAAGGTAAGACGCAAGGGGTGTACAAATGCTCCGAGCGCGGACATAAGTATATTCAGCACATGTCCGAAAAGGAGAATCAGCAGGAAGGGCAGCCATTGCCATGTTGGATGTTCGCCCAACACCATGAGCGCGATACTGTTGAACGCGCCTCCGAGCATACCTCCCGCCAGTCCGAGTGCATACAGACGGACATACGAGAGGACATCTCCTAACAGCCCGGTAGCCATATTATAGGTGTCCCACAAACCTGCTCCAATGTTGAGGAGCGGATTGCGTCCGGGTTTGTTGAAGATATATATCGCCAGTGCTGAGATAACCGCAATAGAGATGATGATCCATTTAGTCACCTGAGAAGGAAGATTAAGCAATGCCGAAACAGACAGCACAATCAAGCCTCCCACAATGAGCAGCACCCATCCCCATACGGAGAGCGTCTCTGCAAAGCCGAAACGCTTGGTGTAGCATAGCGCTTTGACAACCATTGCAAGGCAGATATGGAAGACACCGATGCCGATAGCAAGAACCATCTGCGCATCAAATCCCATCACATTGCCGCTGATAATCAGGTGCTTGAGCGATTCGGGGTACCATGACGCTTCGAGCAACGGCATTCCGAAGAACGTACCCAGGAAGAAACCTACTATTGTAGTACCTACGCCGAGGGTCGCAATAATCGGTCCGAGTCCTTCGAACATCTCAATATTCACTTTCTTATAGTGTGTGAGGAGTCCGAATAGTATCAGCACGAGTCCGTATCCCGCATCTCCCATACACATCGCAAAGAAGAGGAGATAGAACGGCGCGAGTATCGGTGTCGGGTCAAACTCGCCGTATGTCGGCCAGCCGTACATACCCGTGAATACCTCAAATAGTTTGGCGAATTTGTTGTTATGCAACTTAACCGGCGTAGCGTCCTCTTGGGTCGGATCCGACTCCTCATAATAAACTTCTGCGCGTGCAAGCATGGCATTCAGTTCGGGCTCGTTTTCTATGGGACAGAAACCTTCAATGAGACATAAAGAACCATCTGCCAGCTTGTCGGTAGAGAGCTGAACCCGTTGCCAATCAATCTGTTGGCGTGCTTCTTGCAGTTCCTGCTGCAATCTGTCCAGATTCGCTATCTTCCATGCTTCGATACGTGCATCAGCTGCCGCCAATAGACCTTTTAGATGCTCTGTCTCCTGCCTCCATTGAGCCGCGGATTTCTCGGGTTGCGGGAGTTCGGTTGCATTCTCAATCAGATCCGAGTTATCAATATTTTGGGGTATCGAGTTATCAACTACTACGAAATAGGTCTTTCCCTCTTTCTCAGCAACCTTTATTCCCCACTCTTCCCGGTATGTTTTCTCCGGGCAGGCGAAGAACCGCAAGGTGTATCCGGCTTCTTTGAGCGCCTGAATACGTGCGCTATCGAAATCTCCCCATACAGCGGCTTTTTCAGCCTCCTGTCCTGCCTCGGCTATGCGTTGTTCTATGTTTGCACGTTCCTGTATTAGCTGATCCGGAGCGCCTTGCTTGAGCAAGCGGCGAAGCTCGTCCTCATGCTGCAACGCAGCCTGAAGCGCCTCGTCATTCTCGATGACTCCGGCGGATTTGAGCGTGATATCTACTACGCCTAAGTCGCGCAGTTGGGTCAGGAACGGTTCGTAGTCACGATGGAATACCAGGAAGGTATATTTCTTCATTGGGATAATCATGCGTTACCTCCTTTCTCCTCGGCAGCGCGGGCCTCGGCTTCGCGTTTGGATTTCACGATCTTCTGGCTGGATTTGGAGAGGTTCTCTTCGTCTTCCATGAATCGTTTGATTTTGCGGATAGCATCCTGATAACCGGGGATTTGCACTTTCTCAAAGAGGTTCACTTTCTGCGTCGTTTTCTTACGCGCATACTCTAACAGTTCCACTTTGCGGCGCACAAACTCCTGCCGGATACCTACATCCGCTATCGCTTTCAGTTGCTCGAACCCGTCGGCAAACCATTTCGGGCTGGAGAACAGCGAGAACTCTTTGGTAGAATAGACCACTTCGTCCAGCACAGGAACGCGCACGCCTGCGATCTTCTTGACAGACATGCGTACGTCGTCCACATGGATAAGCGAAGTGTCAAACTCGCCCCAAAGCGCAATCATCTGGTCGTAATCCTTGATGCGGCGATCTACTTCGCGGTCCAGCTCCTCCAATTCCTGTTTGGCGCGCTTGACCTCCAGACGCAACGCAGTCTCTTTGCTTTGCAAAGTAGGCAGCGTCCGCTGGCGCATCTTCAGATCCTTCTCCAGTCCCTGCAGCGATGTTTTATTAAATTGATATTGAATAGCCATGTCGATTAACGATTGACAATTTATCTTTTATTTCCAGGTCAAATAATAATTGTAGTCGGTGCCGTCCCAATCACAGCCATCGTGGTCGGTATAGCCGCCAACCGTATAGGTGACACAGACTTGGTTCTTACCGCCTTTGTGCAATTCGTAGATATAGTACGAAGCCTTAAAACGAATCACATCTTCGGTAATCTCGGTCACTTCCATTTCGAGGAAAGCATCTATACGGTTCATACCTAAATGAATGGGGACCTCTATCGTTCCTTTATCCTCTGACGGACAAACGGTGTAGCCAAGATTACTCCAATCTGCGGTCGAACATTTGATGGTGATAATTGGGTTGGTTTCCATATTCTTATTATTTTGGCCAGTATTTCTCCACAAGGGCTGCTTTGATATTCACCTCTTCCGGTTTGAAGTACTTACCGAAGAGCGACCAAGCCACATCCAGCATCTGTACAGTATTGATGTTCACATCGATTGCCAGAATCTCGCGGCTGTAATCGCGCGCGAAGTCCAGACAGCGGTTGTCGTAGTCGGTCAGATCGAAACCGTTCTCTTTCTTGGTCTTGGCATTGGCGGCGTCTGCATACAGGCGAACTGCGGCATTCATCACCTGCGGATGATCTTCGCGTGTCTTTTTACCCGCAACCAACTGTTTCAGACGGCTCAACGAACGGAACGGATCGACGATGACTTTACCGATTTCGGAGTCGCGGCGGAGGTATAACTGACCCTCGGTGATATATCCGGTGTTATCAGGAATAGCATGGGTAATATCGCCGCCGGAAAGGGTTGTCACGGCGATGATAGTAATTGAACCGCCGCCTATCTCCTCCGGGAACTGCACCGCCTTCTCGTATATCTTCGCGAGGTCGGAATAGAGCGAACCCGGCATGGAGTCCTTGGACGGAATCTGGTCCATACGGTTCGATACGATTGCCAGCGCATCGGCATACAGGGTCATATCGGTCAGCAGAACCAGCACTTTCTCATGTTTCTCTACTGCGAAATACTCAGCTGCTGTAAGCGCCATATCCGGAATCAGGAGTCGCTCTACTGGCGGGTTCTCGGTTGTGTTCACGAACGATACGATATGGTCCAGCACGCCGGCATTGGAGAACACGTTCTTGAAATAGAGGTAGTCGTCGTTGGTCAGACCCATACCGCCCAAGATAATCTTGTCTGCTTCAGCGCGGAGAGCCACATTAGCCATCACTTGGTTGTACGGCTGGTCCGGATCGGCAAAGAACGGGATCTTCTGACCGGAAACCAATGTATTATTCAGGTCGATACCTGCAATACCCGTAGCAATCAACTCCGACGGCTGTTTACGGCGAACGGGGTTCACAGAAGGACCGCCGATCTCTATCTCTTTGCCTTCTACGGCAGGACCGCCGTCGATAGGTTCACCGTAGGCGTTGAAGAAACGGCCTGCTAACTGGTCACTAACCTTCAGAGACGGAGCCTTGCCCAAGAATACCACCTCGGCATTGGTCGGGATTCCTTCCGTACCTTGGAACACCTGCAGCGTCACTTCGTCGCCGATGATCTTCACCACCTGCGCCAACTTGCCGTTCACGGTTGCCAACTCGTCATTACCTACTCCTTCGGCCTTCAGTGAGCAAGTCGCTTTGGTTATTGCAGTGATCTGCGTGTATATCTTTTGAAATGCTTTTGCCATAAAACTTTCAATTATCAATTATAAATTATCAATTAAATCAGATTTGTTTCTCCGCCAGCAGTTCATCGAGTTTCTTGCGGTAGTCCTCAAACTCTGCGGAATGGAACTCGCAGTAGTTCATCTGCTTGCAGAGGTTGATGACGCGCTTGAAATAATCGATGACATCGAGGAAATTATCGAAGTCATAATCATGTTTGCATATGTCCATTACGAGGCGGAGCATGTATTGCTGGCGCTCCAACGGACAAACGGCATCAATCTTATCGAATGCATCCTGCTGGAGAATAACAAAGTCAATCACTTCGGATTTCCAGAATGTCTCATGATAGTCCACAGGCACGCCGTCATCACCCAGAATGTTGATCTGTTCCTGAATCTCCTTACCGCGCTGCAGATAGGTCTTCATGTCGTTAACCATCGGCAGCCAGTCTTTGTCTATCAGATTGGAGATGTATTCCTCGAATTCGGGGTATTCCACATATTTTGAATAAGAATCAATCGGGTTCACAGCCGGATAGCGCTTGCGGTCGGCACGTGCCTGCTCCAAAGCGTAGAAACAGCGTGCTACTTTCTTCGTTCCTTCGGTCACAGGCTCTTTCAGGTTACCTCCGGCAGGCGAAACGGTACCAATGAAAGTAACCGAACCCGTAGCGCCATTATTAAGGTACACATAACCCGCGCGAGAATAGAATGCGCCGATGATAGCGGAGAGGTCCATCGGGAAAGCGTCCTGTCCCGGAAGTTCCTCCAGACGGTTGGACATCTCACGCAGTGCCTGTGCCCAACGGCTCGTCGAGTCCGCCATCAGCAGCACACGCAGACCCATCGAACGATAGTATTCCGCAATCGTCATAGACGTATAGACAGATGCTTCACGGGATGCAACAGGCATGTTGGACGTGTTGGCGATGATGATGGTACGCTCCATCAGTTTGCGTCCGGTATGCGGATCCTCCAGTTCCGGGAACTCGGTGAAGGTCTCCACTACCTCGTTGGCACGCTCGCCGCAGGCTGCAATGATCACGATGTCCGCTTCGGCTTGCTTGGAGATAGCGTGCTGAAGCACGGTCTTACCGGTACCGAACGGACCGGGGATGAAGCCTGTACCTCCCTCGCAGAGCGGGTTGGCGGTGTCTATCGTGCGGACACCCGTCTCCAGCAGTTTGAAAGGACGCGGTTTCTCGCGATAAGCCAGAATAGCTTTCTTTACAGGCCATTTCTGAACCATCGTCACCTCATGGTCATTCCCTTCCTCGTCGGTCAATACAGCCATCACTTCGTTGATGGTATATTCACCGGCGGCTTTGATGGACTTCACGGTATATTCGCCCTCAAAAACGAACGGCACCATGATCTTGTGCGGCTGGTGGTTCTCATCCACCTCGCCCAGCCATGCAGCCGCAGATACCTTGTCGCCAACCTTGGCGATAGGCTTGAAGGCCCATTTCTTCTCGGTGTCAAGCGGGAAGTTATACTCTCCTCGTTTGAGGAACACGCCGGTCAGTTTGTCCAGGTCGTTCTGCAAACCATCGTAGTTACGGCTCAGCAGACCGGGACCGAGCGTCACTTCCAGCATGTGGCCTGTGAACTCCACTTTGTTGCCCACTTTGAGACCACGCGTGGACTCGAACACTTGCGCATATACGTTGGCGCCGATCACTTTGATGACCTCCGCCATCAGTCTTGTCTCGCCTACGTAGATGTAGCAAATCTCATTTTGCGCAACCGGTCCATCCACTCCGACGGTTACCAGGTTGGCAATAATTCCTTTAACTTTTCCAGTTGTCATATATTAGTCTAATTTAATTCCTTTTTTCATATCTGCCACTAATTCGCGGAAGATGCGCTCTCCTTCTTCTACGGTCAGAATCGACCAGCGGTGCAGCATCAGTGCTTCCAGATAATAGGCAAACACCATCTCCGGCGAGAAGAAATCGAACTCCGTACGGTCATGCAACCACTCAAAACGCACGGCATCCATCGCTTTCTCGCGTTGCATAAGGTCTTCTATCTGCACCAGTGCCAGAATAGCCGTGAAATCGCCGGAAAGCTCGTTCAATCCGAAATCTTTCTGCGTGGTGTGCGTGCGTAACTGATCTGCCACTTCACCTTCGCCCACAATCTTTTGCTTCACATCGAAACCGTGCTTGCGGCATATTTGAGCCACCAGCACATTGTTCATATCGCGGTTGAAAGCGAACCACTCGCGGATGAAACGATTCTTGGCTTTCAGTCCGAGGTCCAGCGTTTCTTCATCAATCGGCTTGCGCAGTAAATCGAGCATAGTCTTGTCCGACCCACGCAACTGTTCGTCGAGCAACTCATCCAGTTTCTCGATGCTGATTGGTGCATCTGAACCCGCTTTCAGTTCCGGCAATCCCGTTAATAGGTATTCATAAGTCATGGAATGTACGATTTACGAATGTACGATTTAGAACAATTGCTCCACTAACTGCGGACGAAGCATTTCCTTGAAATATGCGATAAACTCTGCATCACCGAAAGCCAGTTTGTATCCGCCCTTGGCAGGCTGAATGGTGAAATCAGTCTTGATTCCTTTGACTTCTTTGATTTCCACGCCTTTCTCCAGCAGACCTTTGGCATTGGCGGCAAAATACTTTTTCAGTGCCTCCGCATCTTTAGCCTCAACGACTACCTCTCCTTCTTTCGCCATTTGTTCAGCGAGTTTGGCGATCAGACCTTGCATGAACTTGGCGTCCGCTGTTGCCGCCTTTACGCTGTCAGAAGCGATCTTGTCTGCCAGCAGATTCACAATCTCTGTCTTTACGGCATTCACGCTCTGCTCGGCATACAATTTCAACTCTGCGCGGGTCTTTTTGTCCAAATCAGCCGATTTGCTCTCAGCCTCTGCTACCAGCGCTGCAGCTTTCTTCTCTGCCTCGGCAATGATCTCTGCGGCCTTTGCGTTCGCTTTCTCAACAATCTGCTGTGCTTCCGCTTGGCCTTTCTCTACGCCCTCTGCGTAGATCTTGTCTGTTAATTCTGAAAGATTCATATAGTTGATTTTTTAATTATGTTCTCCATTTCATCAAGTCCTAATGAACGGGGTTCAGGAACTACAGGGTCATTTACGACTCTTTTACGACTCTTTTACGACTCATTAGTGTATCCTGCTATACGCTATAATATACATAGTATATTATTCCGTGATTTTTAATTTTACCCTCTTTCTACCCCTCTTAAAACGGCTGCAAAGTTACAAAAAAAAAATGACATAAACAAATGTTTATGCCACTTTTCTAATTTTTAGCAATTATTTGTAGAAATATAGATAATTACTGTGCTATTTCTTGCCCGTTGGCGTTAAATACTTTCTCTCCTCTACGGATAAAGAATTGTCCGTCGCGGATAAATTTGACAGGTTCTTGCAATTCCTCTGTCTGCTCCACTCCCTCGAACTGCGGTGCGTTGATCGTCAGACTCAGTCGTAAATCATTGGTTACATCTCCGTAATTCTCCGATGACCGGTTCGTTTTATCCTCTATCATTGATTCAACAGGTATTTTTGCCACTTCTACTGCCATGCCGGAGAAAACGCTGCCTAGTGCTATTGCATATATTCCAAGCGATTCTTTCACCATGTTTTGCATACCGTTATATACCGAGTCGGCGAGAATCCGTCCCCTTTCCGGATTTTCATTCTCGTTTCCGTCTGAATGGAAAAGATAGAGGCTTACTGCCGGTTTGCCTAAATTGCGCTCGGTAATAGCTATTCTATCTTCATTTGTTTGGGGCAGAGCACTCTTGAGCCCATTGATGATGGTTGTGTTAAATCCGGCTGCAGTCATTGCCGGAACAACCGAAGAATCCCATTTCTCGTCCACTTTACCCCATGCGCGGAGCGCAAGCGTAGGCACCATGTTCCGCGTATGTTCAGCCATCCATGCGCGGCTGTATGCATACAAATCCGCTATGGTATCAACGGATGTCAGGTATTCCGTCTCTACGCGAATGGTGGCCTTGTCTTGAGAAAGTGTCAGCCATCGGTACGGACAGGGATATGTGATCGGAGAACCGGAGGAAATCTCTACGATACTATCATTTGTCACACCCGTTGTGTCGCGGAATGTAGAGATACTGTTTATATGGAAATGGCCGGTCAGAACCAGATGTACGCCATGCGCCATCAGACTGTCCCGGAGCGCATCGGCATTCTTGAAACGGCAAGCGCTTTCCAATGTCCCTTGCATGTCAAAATGCTCCAAAACCTGCCAGTGAGCCATAGCAATAATGGTCCTTCCTTGGGCTGCAGCGCTATCAGCCTGGGCTAAAACAAACTCCAGTGTGCCGGGTTTGAGCACGCCGGTTCCGGCATTGTTGTCCGATCCGTCAATACCAATGACGGTAACGCCTGTTATCGGCTCGGATGCAAATGAATGCGAGTTGGCGTCTTGGGCTACTGCATGCTCATATATCCACGAATAGGTACTCTCCCACTCTGTATTCTTCAGACTCTCTGTCTCTTCTTCTGCGGCGCCGCGATAAGCTTTGGCGTTTCCGCCTATGTCATGGTTGCCGGGGATAACAAGAGTCTTGATTCCCGCCTCTTCCAGCCGCTGCAATCCGTTCACTACTATGGCATGGCTTGCTTTCTCGCTGTCCTTGGTCAGGTCACCGGGAATAAGCACCAGTTCCGGCTTGTACTTCATGGCGGTATCCATGAGCGCATTCCAGATCGGTTCGCTCAGGTCGATCATCTTGCGCTGTTTCACCATCATGCTGTCAAACGCATCGCCTTCTTCTATCAGCGATTTAGCCAACACATGCGGATCGGCAATAACCATGATTTTCTCTTGCGCCATTGCCCATAATGGCAATAAGGCAAACAGGGAAATAAATAATCTTTTCATATCCTTTAAAATAAAGTTATTTCTACTCGTCTGTTCTGCTGACGTCCTTCTTCTGTTTCGTTGGACGCTACCGGTTTTGTATCTCCATAGCCGTACGCCTTGATACTTTCCGGCGCACAACCGAATGCAATCAGTTGTTTACGCACTGATTCAGCACGTGCTTGCGAGAGGGCTTTGTTATCTTCCTTCTGACCGATATTATCCGTATGACCCGCCAGACGCACTTTATAGCCGTATGTGGCAATAAATTTAGCAATACGTTTCAACTCCGGCAATGACTCTTCTTTAATAATATCGCTGCCGGTCTCAAATAGCAGGTTGTTTATTGCTACAGCTTCATTGGCTTTCAGTACCGTAATGGTCTCCGGACGTTTGTCCTCCGGCAGCGTAATGGAATAGATATCATGCCTCCTGCCATATTTCTGCGCATAATAGGCGGTCTTTCCGTCCGCTGAAATCTTATACCAACAATCTCTTCCCGGCGTATTGATCTGCGGACCTAAATTTTCCGGTTCGGACCAGCAGTTCCAGCAACTGTCGCTCAGTCGTCTTGTTACCCACACATCTAAATCTCCTATCGTCCCTTCCCTGTCGGAGGAGAAATAGAGAGTTTTCATATCCGGATGCAGAAACGGCGAACGTTCCATTCCCGGAGTATTAATCGCTTTTCCTATGGAATAAGGCTTGCCCCATCTGCCTTCTTCGTCCTGTTCGGACACAAATATGTTCAGACTCGCTTGTTCCTCGCCTTCTGCCGGATAATTGGCGGCAAAGAGCAATACGGACCCGTCTGCGCTGATCTGACCGTCCGCTTGCCAGTTACCTATTTGCAGATACGTAGGTAATGGCCTTGGTTCGCTCCATCCGTATGGTCCGTGAACGGAAAAATGTATTTTCCCTTCTACAAACAACAGCATGGTCTTTCCATCGCCGCTTACAGATGTCGGGGCTTCATTGCGATAAGGCGTACTGAGTGCCGGAACGATCTGCGCACTGCTCCACGTGCCTGTTTTCTTGTCTCGGCGGGAAACAAAGATGTCTTCGCTTATATTCGTCTCTCCGCGATGGAGACCCACAAAATAGAGGGTGTTATCGTCTATGGTCAGTGTAGGTCCGTATTCTTCCCCTTCTATGGTGTTGATACTTTGCGGCAAGATCTGCGGTTGGATACTGTCCGGCGTAGTGAAACTGCAGAAAATAAGTACCAATAGTTGTCCTGCCATCACGCGCAGAAAAGTAGTGAACGGATAGACAGTGGCGTAACATACAGAGGCTTGATTGTTCTCGTTTGACATGGATTGCGCGTATGGTAGCGCCATGGCAGAGGTCATGGAACCTACCATCAAGCCGACCACATTGAAATAATTCATATGCAGCCATTTATAAGCGATTATTCCTATTGTCAGGAGCGGAATGATTGTGATTAAGAAGCCGTATCCGATCCATAAATAGCCGCCATTGACCAGTGTCGGCAAAAATGTCTCTCCCACGGAGAGTCCAAGCGCAGCCAGGAACAATGTCAATCCTACCTGGCGTAGCATCATATTTGCCGATGTGGTAGAGAATGTAACTAAGTTGTAATACGGACCATAGTGACCGATCAGAATAGCTACAATAAGCGATCCGCCGACCAGTCCTAATTTGAAAGTAGTGCCCATTCCGGGAATAGGAATCGGCAACAGACCTACGCAGATACCCAATACCATACCGAAAAATACCGGCAGCAGATGCGGCACATCCAGACGTTTGAGCTCGTTTCCGAACGTGTCGGCTACTTTGCTCACGTCGTTCTTGTCGCCTACTACCATCAACCGGTCGCCTAATTGCAGGATCATGTCCGGGGTTGCCAGCAGATCTATACCGGCACGGTTGACACGGGTGATAGTAGCATGATACTGCTGACGCAGATTAAACGACCGGATCCGTTTGCCATTACATTCAGGACGGGTTACGGCTATGCGGCGGGAAATCAAATGGTCCGATTTCTCCCTCTGCACACGCAAGTTATAGTCCTTCATTTGTCCCAGCAGACGTAACGCATCAATATGTTGTTTGTCGGTCAATACACGTAGTGTATCTCCGTTGTGGAAGGATGTCTGTTCGTTTACCAACTCATCCGATCCGTCAGGTCGGATTACGCGGCTCACCACCATCTCTTTCACGGGACAGATGCGTTGCAGTTCCGCCAATGTTAAGGTTGTTATTTGCGGGTTGTTGAGTTTGATATCCACGCATACGGGTTCGTCTGCCGAAGCTTCAGCCGCATCCTTGAGCCTTTTCTCCTCTTCCGGCAGTTGCACCCTGAAACATTTACGGATCAGTTCAAATGCCAGAATTACTCCTACTATACTGAGCGGATAAGCCACTGCGTAACCCGTTGCTATATCAGGGTTTGTGGTTCCTGTCAGGTCAAAATAGGCTTGCTGGGCGGCTGCCAGCGAAGGCGTGGAGGTCGTTGCTCCGGACATCACGCCTGCCAATGTGGACATATCAATGCCTGTGACATAATACAGCACGATAGTACATACACAGCCTAATAGCACAATGGCTGCTGCCAGCATATTCAGTTGCAGACTGCCTCGTTTGAAAGGAGAAAAGGATGGACCTACCTGCAATCCTATGGAATAGACAAAGAGAATCAGACCGAAATCTTTGGCAAACTGCGCTACCGAATGATCTATCTTAATACCCGCAGAAGCCATAGCTATTCCGACAAACAGGACCCAAGTCACACCCAGCGAGAAGTTCTTTATTTTTGCCTTCTCGCCTAACCAGAGACCTATTGTCATCACTACCGTCAGCCATAGCAATGACTGAGTGATAGACGGATTAAATAAAAAAGACTCAAGGGCGCTCATTTGCTATTTCCTTGTTTTGAACTTAATATTTTAATCATTCCTGTTAACGCTTTCGCGCAAGCCCTGTCAGTTATCTGCTCGCGCAGTTTGCCCAAATGGAAACATTCTGCCCTCGTTCCTTCAGGGGTAGCCCAAGCTATCCAGACGGTACCTACTGGCTTGCTTTCGCTGCCGCCGGTCGGTCCGGCAATGCCGCTTGTGGCTATTCCATAAGTCGTTCCGATTTGTTTGCGAACAGACTCCGCCATTATACGAACCGTCTCTTCGCTTACAGCGCCGCGCGTATTTAATACTTCTTTAGGCACGCCCAAAAGACGCTCTTTTACGGAGTTGTCATAGCTTACAATGGATCCCCAATAGAAGGTAGAACTACCGGCATGCTTGTTCAGTAGCGATGCTAATTTGCCGCCGGTGCAACTCTCTGCAGTAGCGATAGTCGCTCCCTGCGAAACAAGCAACTTGCCGACAATAACTTCCAGTGGCTCATCCGTTTCCGCAATCAAGTATTCTCTCACCAGAGTCTTCAGTTTCTCGAACCACTCGCTCATTTCTTCCTCTGTCGCCTCGCCGTAACTGGATAACCGCAATCGGATGATCCCGTCCTTGGGGAGATATGCCAAACGGATGTAGCCTGGCTTCTGCGCCTCGAAATCCTCTAATATGATAGCCAGTGCCGATTCCGATATGCCGGTTACTTGCAATGTTCGGTGCAATATATGCCCGAATTCGTGATTTGTATTTTGTAATTCGTAATTTAGTATATACGGCAGTATCTGTTCCTCCATCGCTATCTCCATTTCATAGGGCACTCCGGGCATGGATACCAGCAGTTGCTTGCCGTGATGAAAAACCATTAACGGAGCGGAACCTACTCTATTGGGTAGAATAACAGCGCATTCGGGCACCATCCATTGGGTTGCCGTCAGGCGATTTAGTATATCCGGACGATTCTTGTATAGCTCTTTTATATGCGTACGTACGCGCTCGTCTTCTATAAGGTGGGTGTCAAAATAGTCGCATAGGACTTGTTTGGTGATATCATCTTTGGTAGGTCCCAGACCTCCGGTCGTGAGCACTATATCTACCCGCTTGAATGCGTCGTCGATTGCGGCAATGATATGTTCGCGGTCGTCGTGAACGGATGTAATCTGGTATAACTCTATTCCGTTGTCGTTCAACTGTTGGGCCATCCGGGCTGAATTGGTATCTACTACTTGCCCGATGAGCAACTCATCCCCTATTGTGATTATTTCTGCGCGCATTGTTTTTTCCATTCTGTTGCTGTTAATTCCAATTCATTGTACCATTCTTCGCCAAATCGCCGGATAAGCGGTTCTTTCAAGAACTGATATATCGGCAAATGCAGTTTTTTCCCTTTCACCCGTGCGCAATGGCAGATATCCCATCGGTGGTATTCGAGCCCCGTGTATTCTCCTACCTGAGTCAGCCGGATTGGATACAAATGGCACGATATAGGTTTCTTGAAATCAATTTTTCCGGCATTGAATGCTTTTTCTATTAGGCAATAACACCATCCGTTATGATCCGTGCGAGCGAAGATACAATCCTTGTTATTGACGATCGATGTCACGCGCTCGTTCGAGGGATCGTTATAGGCTATTCCTTGCGCTTCTACAATGGCTTTTGCTTCCTTCGTCATATCCGGTAAGAGCACCGGTAAGATACTTTGTATCTTCTCTTCCTCTTCGGCCGTCAAGGGAGCCCCTGCATCCCCTTCGATGCAACAGCAGCCGCGACAGGTATCCAGGTCGCAACAGAACTCCTTCTCCAGGACGTCCAAACTGACTAATGTGTTATCTCCTATTACAAACATATATAAAATGATCGTACCCTCGTGGTTAAGAACATTTTAGATACCAAAGAAACCTTCTGCCCAGATTTTCAGACCGATGAGAATCAGTATGATACCTCCGATGAGTTCTACGTTAATCTTAAACCGCGCGCCCACATACCTGCCGGTATGGTATCCTCCGATAGAGAAAAGGAAACTGACAAGACCGATAATGCCGACACCGAGCCATACACTCTCGGGAACAGGGATAAAGATAACGCCCGTTGCGAGTGCGTCGATAGACGTAGCAACAGCCAGAACGATCAGTCTTTTGATTTGCCATCCTGCCGCCTTTTCGTCCTTCTCATGCAGCGATTCCCATATCATCTTACCTCCAATAAAAGCCAGCAACGCCAATGCTATCCACGGCGCATAAATACGAAAGAAGTCCGCAAACAGATTGCCTGCAAAATAACCGATAAGGGGCATTCCTCCTTGGAAAAGACCGAACAGAACGGCCATCAGTATAGGTTTTGGTCGCTCCGTAGTCTGAACCGCCAAACCCTGTGCAATACTGACTGCTAAGCAATCCATGGCTAAGCCGATAGCAATAATGATAATCGTAAATATATCCATCTCTAAACGCTAAATCCTAATTCCTCTTATATTTATAGCGAGCGACGGTTTTGCCTTTGGCTATAGCGGCTAATTTATTGCGTACAAAAGTCTTGCGGATCGGCGAGATACGGTCGGTGAAAACATGCCCCTCCAGATGGTCATATTCGTGCTGCACGATACGCGCCTGAAAACCTGTGAAAACTTCCTCGTGTTCCTCAAAATTCTCATCCAGATACCGCATTTTGATCGTCTTCGGGCGCACTACATTCTCGCTTATTCCGGGCAGCGAAAGGCAACCCTCGGAATACGTACAAGTATCTTCGCTCGCTTCAACAAGCTCCGGATTAATGAATGCACGCTTGAAATCCTTACATTCCGGATAGTCCTCTGCCAGCTCAGTGCCATCCACCACAAACACCCGCCACGGTTTGCCGACTTGCGGCGCCGCCAGACCGCAGCCTTCCGCTTGGGTCAAGGTCTCGTACATATCCGCAATAAACTGCTTCAGTTCCGGCATTTGCTCTATTTCCTCAGCCTGTTTTCTCAGTACCGGCTGTCCGTACAAATATATAGGTAAAATCATATTCTTATTATTGGATTCAAAATCATAGAAGGCTGTCCAGATAGCCTTCAAGTATGATGCACGCAGCGATTTTATCCACTGTGGCTTTGTCTTGGCGGGCTTTCTTCTTCATTCCGCCCGCTATCATTGCCTGATGCGCCAACACCGAAGTGAAACGCTCGTCATACATAGTTATAGGTATAGTTGGAAATGTTTTCTTGAATACTCCCATGAACGGACGGATATAATTCATGCTCTCCGATTCCTGTCCGTTCATCTGTGTCGGATGTCCGATCACTACTTCATCCACCGGCTCGTGGGCAAAGTAGTCCGTCAGCCAATTTATCAATTCTTTGGTCTCGACCGTAAGCAACGGATTAGCCGTTATGCGGAGAACATCCGTAACGGCTAATCCAGTGCGTTTACGACCGTAGTCTATTGCTAATATACGTCCCATTAGAGACTGTTCAGTTTCTCGTTGATTGCGTTGTACTCTGCATCCATGTGGAAGCGATAATACAGACCCTTGAGAACCTGCATGTACTGGCGGTCTTCCGGAGCCATCTTGTGGGCTTCTTCGAAGAACGGAAGCGATTTGCGGAATACTTCGTTCATCTCCTCCAAAGCTTTCTTATATGCTTTGTTGTCGTTGATCAGCGCAGCTGCTTCATTCAGTTTGACAGCTTGGTTGTAATATACTCTACCCTTGCCTGCCATGGCGTCTGCTAATGTCGGATTGCAACGGAGTGCTTCGTCGAAATCTTTCAATGCTGCGTCGTAGTTACCCAGACTCTCATCGAGATTGCCTTTGATATGATGGTATTGTGCTACATTAGGCTCACGCTCGATGGCTTTTGCCAGATATTCTACGGCTACCTGCTCCTGACCGGAGAAGATATAGTAATTAATCAGGTTCTGGAGGAACCAAGGCTCCTGCGGGAAACGAACGATAGCGTTTTGAAGAGTAGCTACGAAGTTGGCAGTATCCTTCAATGCCAGATACTCCTGATAAAGGAACTGGTTCACCGATATAGCCTCATAGTCTCCGTCCTTGAGCTCGTTCAGGAGAGCGATAGCGTCCTCGTGCAGTTCGCTCTGAACGGCAAAGATAGCAGCGTAGTACTTGTATTGGATATAGGTGGTGTCACGCGGCATCTCTTTCTGCAACTTCGGTTCCTGCATCATCGCTAAATCAGGAATAGCTACATGCATTTTGAATGCGTTGTATGCTCCTTCAAAATCTTTCTGCTCGTTGAGATAGATGCCGTATTTAACCAATTCCTGACCCTTGTAATATTCCAGCATTTTCTTGTTGATGTTATTACGCGTCTTTTGGTCCACTACCTCGCGTCCTTTTTTGTCCAATGTAGGAATCATAGCCAACTCGTCTGCTTTGAGCCAGTATTTGTAACTCTCTTCTACAGCGGCGCCGGCTTTGGCCTGGTTCACACCTTTACCCATCATCTGGTTGTAGTTCTCCTGAGTCAACTCTTGGTAACCGATCATACCTGCCCAGTAGTACGTCTCTGCGGTCGGATCCTGCTCTATTGCATCAGCGATGTAAGTACGTGCCGACGGGAAATCGGGAGTCTCGGCCATCATGTAACTCTTGGCTTTTTTAACCAATGGATTTTTCTGTGCAAAGCAGCCTGCGCTTATCAGCACCAATGCTGCTAAAAACAATGACTTTTTCATAAATTAATCCAGTTATTTACTATTCATTTGTTTCGTTGTTATCTATATCCTCATTAGGCATTTCTGCTGCATCATTACTCTCCTCTTCTTTCGGAACGATACAACCGCTTACGAGGCTGTCATTGCGTTTCTGCAACTCGATCAGTTTGACACCTTGTGCAGCGCGTCCTGTCTGACGGATGGTAGAGATGTCCATGCGGATTGCAGTGCCGGATTTGGTCATCAGCATCAGGTCGTCTTCGTCGGTTACAGCCTCGATACCTACCAGATGTCCGGTCTTCTCGGTGATCTCGATGGTCTTGACACCCTTACCGCCACGGTTGGTGACACGATAGATCGGATTGCCATCTTCGTCGTCCACCGGCGTACGCTTGCCGAATCCGTTCTCCGAAATCACGAGAATGGTCTTCTCTGTACCCTTCTCTACACAAACCGTGCCAATTACGCGGTCTTGGCCGTCGTCCTCCAGCGTAATTGCTTTCACGCCGGTAGCGCCACGACCCATCGGACGGACACCGCCTTCGTTGAAACGGACTACTTTGCCGTTGTACGAAGCAACCAGCATCTCGCTCTGTCCGTCGGTCATTGTTACACCGATCAGTTCGTCGCCTTCGCGCAGACCGAGTGCGATGATTCCGTTTGTGCGCGGACGGCTGTAGGCTTCCAGGGTCGTTTTCTTCATCAATCCGTTCTTGGTGATGAAAATCAGATAGTGGTTCTCTACGTATTCCGGATCGTTCAAGCCCTTGACATTGATACAGGTACGTACCTTGTCGCCCTTTTGCAGGTTGATCATGTTCTGGATAGCACGACCTTTGGACTGCTTGTTGCCTTCCGGCAGATCATATACTTTCTGCCAGTAGAGACGTCCCATTTCCGTAAAGAACATCATGGTGGAGTGCATCGATGCCTGATATACGCGCTCGATGAAGTCCTGGTCGCGGGCGCTGCCGGCTTTCGAACCGATACCTCCGCGGCTCTGCTGACGGAAGTCTGCAAGCGGCGTACGCTTGATATAACCCAGATGCGAGATAGTTATCACCATATCGTCGTCCGCATACATGTCTTCCGGGTTGAACTCGGTAGCCATCTTCACGATCTGCGTGCGGCGCTCGTCGCCGTATTTCTCTTTGATCTCTACGAGTTCCGTGTTGATCACGTCATAACGCATCTCCTCGCTGGCAAGCAGTTCGTTCAAATGGGCGATCAGTTTCTCAATCTCTTCGTATTCGGCTTTCAATTCGTCGATACGCAGGCCGGTCAGAGCCGACAGACGCATATCTACGATTGCTTTTGACTGCAGGTTGTCCAACTCGAACCGTTTCTCCAAATTGGTTTGTGCATCAGCCGGAGTGCGGCTCGCACGGATGATTCGTACTACCTCGTCGATATTGTCAACAGCAATGATCAAGCCCTCCAAGATATGGGCTTTTTCTTCTGCTTTGCGCAGTTCGTAGCGGGTACGGCGGGTTACAACCTCCATTCGGTGCTCGATAAAGTTACCTATCAGCTGCTTGAGGTTCAGCAACATAGGACGGCCTTTTACCAGCGCAATGTTATTGACGGCAAAACTCGACTGAAGCGCTGTGAACTTATAGAGCTTGTTCAGCACTACCTGCGCGTTGGCGTCGCGTTTGACCTCTACTACGATACGGATATCGCGTTTCGAGTGGTCGTTGATATCGGCTATACCTTCTATCTTCTTGTCGCTTACCAGTTCGGCGATGTTCTTTACCAGATCACTCTTGACAACGCCGTACGGCAGTTCGGTGATGATAATACGTTCGCGTCCGTTGTCATCGGTCTCTATCTCTGCATGGGAGCGGATCACGATCCTGCCGCGGCCGGTCTCGAATGCGTCTTTCACGCCTTGGTATCCGTAGATAGTACCGCCGGTCGGGAAATCCGGAGCCTTGATATATTCCATCAGATCCTCTACCGTGATCTCAGGCACAAACTCATCGTGCATGCGGGCTTTGATATTATTGATATATGCGCAGCATCCGTCGATCACTTCGCCCAGGTTATGGGTTGGCATATTGGTAGCCATACCTACGGCGATACCGCTTGCTCCGTTAACCAGCAGGTTCGGGAAACGGCAAGGCAGCACTACCGGCTCTTTGAGAGAGTCATCGAAGTTATTCTGCATATCTACGGTGTCCTTGTCCAGATCGCGGAGCATTTCCTCTGCCAGTTTGGACAGACGCGCCTCGGTATAACGCATAGCAGCGGCGCCGTCGCCATCTACCGAGCCGAAGTTACCTTGACCGTCAACCAGACAATAACGCATTGCCCATGGCTGGGCCAGACGCACCAGCGTGCCATAGATAGAACTATCGCCGTGAGGGTGATACTTACCCATTACTTCACCTACGATACGTGCACTTTTCTTGGTCGGCTTGTCGCTGGTGTTACCCAGCTCGTTCATTCCGAATAGCACACGGCGGTGTACCGGTTTGAAACCATCGCGTACATCCGGCAATGCACGGCTTACGATCACACTCATCGAATAATCGATATACGAGGATTTCATTTCCTCGTCAATCTTCACGGGAATAATGTGATCATTCTGAATTAATTCGTTGTTTTCTTCCATTGTTGTATAATTGTGATTAATATATTTTCAAAATTCCGCGCAAAGTTACTACTTTTTTCTGATATATGCAAATTTTTTGCGATATTTTTGATTTTTAGTTTGTTTCCGAGGGGGTGTCGGCGGAGAAACAAAAAGGGCTTAAAACGCAAATAAATGCCCTTTAAGCCCGTTTCGCTATAATTTGAGTGCCAGTCCGGCGAAATATGTTCGTGGTGTGGTAGGACCGTAAATATAACTTGCATCCCGGAATTCGCCTTTGTCTATATCGCGCTGGAACTGGTCCAGGATATTCTTCACTCCGGCGCTGATTTCCAGGCAATAGTGTTTGTACAGATGTACGTCGTATGCCAGCCGGATGCCGAGGTCCCAGAAGGCAGGCGCAAGTGTCTCTTCGTCTTTCGGGATATATCCTGCCAGGTGCGGCACTATCATCGAGCCGGTGGCTTTGCCGTTAACCGAGATCGTGAAATCTTTGACCGGATAGATATCCAGAAGCATGTAGCCGTAGTTGTCCGGTGTATGCAGCATCCGCGTCTGCGGTGCTACGTCCGCGCTCCACTGTTGCGCTACGGTATAGCGGCTTTGCTCGTAGGTGTAACCGAGTTGGAAGGTAAACCAGTGCGAGAACGACACTTTTCCTTCTATATTCAATCCGCCTACCCATGCGCCCGGGGCGTTCGTGCGGGTGAAGAGCACGTTGCCGGATGCGTCAAGTCCGTCTTCGCGGAGGAAGAACACATCCTGCAGATACGTGTAGAATCCTTCGGCGGTCAGGTTCACCTCCCATTTGCCGAACTGCTTGTACCAGTCCGCGCTCAGGGTGGCGCTGTGCGAGTATTCGGGACGCAGGTTAGGATCCAGGGAAATCAGCGAAACAGCTCCTCCTACAGCTGCTACATGCAGGTCCTCGTCGTATGCCTGCGGAGCACGGTAGCCGCTGCTGTAGCCGGCGCGGAAGACAAGTCCCTCTATCGGCGTATAGCGGAAGGTGGCGCGGGGATTGACCACGGGGTTTCTGAGCAGGTTATGCTTCTCTACCCTTGCGCCGATCAATACGCTCCATTGCTCGTTTTTCCATTCGTTCTGTACATACGCACCGGCGATATGCACTTTCTGGTTCATCTCGCGGTTGTAGCCCAGCATCCGGTCATAAAGACCGTTATAGGTGTATTCGGCACCTACCGTCAAATCCCCTTTCATCAGCCCGCATGGGTACGAGAAACGGTATTGTATTCCGGTATTGGAAGTCAGGTCGGACGAGCGGCCGTAGGCTGCCGTGTCTTGACCTGCTCCGAAATAGCTCTCGCGGCCTATATGCTGGATTGCCGAATAAGCCGATATAAAATGTTTGTCGTCCGGCGAGAACCAGTCGAAAGCGACCGACCCTGCGTCTATGTTATGCCGCAACTGCTCGGCTATGTCCGCCTTATGCGGTTCCTCGTCGCGTTTGTTTCCTCCGCGGCGGTAATCCGTCGTATGATGGTACTCCATTGTGATCTTGCTGTACGCACTGGTCTTGAAAAAGAGCCTTGTCCCTGCAGTCGTACTGCGCAACTGCGGCACTTCGCTGTATCCGTCGTTGTCGCGATCGTACGCGCTACGGGTACGATGAGAAGCAAAGATATACGCACCAATTTTGCGGCTGTCGCTCATGACAGAACCGTTCAGACTGGTGTTAATGTCATACCCGGCATGCTCGTTGATATTGCTTATGTTGGAGATATTGACGAAATTGCGCACCGGCTCTTTGGTGATGATGTTCACCACGCCGGCGATGGCGTTGGCTCCGTATACAGCCGATCCGCCGCCGCGCATCACCTCGATACGGTCAATCATGGCGGCTGGCACTTGTTCCAGTCCATAGACAGAAGCCATGGAGGAGAATACCGGCCGGCTGTCCATTAGAATCTGGGTATATTGCCCCTGCAGTCCGTTGATACGCAGGTCCGTTTTGCCGCAGTTGGAGCAAGTGTTCTCTACCCTCAGTCCGGGTTGGAAACAGAGTGCGTCGGCAACACAGGATACTGCTGTTGTCTCGAATAACTGCGGCGAAAGCACATTGACAATAGTAGCCGTTTCCTGCCTTTTGGTAGCGTACCTGTTTGCCGTCACAACAACGCTGTTGAGTTGCTGCGACACCTCGCGAAGGGTAGCTTTGAGCTCTACGGTTTTGCCTTCGATGATGTTTATCGGCAACTCCAGAGTCTCATACCCTACATAACTGAAGACGATTATCTGGCGTCCTACGGGCAGGTCTTTCAGCAGATAGTGGCCTGTCTCATCGGTCACGGTGCCGATATTGGTTCCTTTCAGTTGCACATTCACATACGGCAAGTGTTCGCCGGTGGTTTCATCCAGCACATGGCCGGTCAAGTGAGCGTCGTATTGCGCCATCAGAGGTAGCGACAATACGGCTAATAAACAAACTAATATCTTTCTCATTCCTTTCAATTTTCACCTTTCAATCTTCCCCTTTCTCCAGATCATACCGGAAGCCGAGATATACTTTCCATCCTGTCGTAGGTCCGCATACCATAGAGGCGTCGAAATCGGCTCCGAAGGGGTTGAAACTGTCAATGATCGGCATATGCTGCCGGAAATTGGTCATGTTCTCTGCTCCCAGATAAATACTGCAGGTACGGAAGTATTTGGTTATTTGCGCCATCAGTTGGGGATACCAGCTGATGGGTTTCGCTGTTCCGTAGCCGCCTAACATGTCGCCATAGGCGGTGAATCCGTCAGGCATGCGGCTGATTCCGTTGAACTGTGCAGTGACGTCGAACTGCCATTTCTTGAGCGGCGTCTGGTAGGAGGTGGTGATGATTCCTTTGAAGCGGTTGGTCAGCGCTTTGCTGCGCAGCTCGTAACTGCCGGTAGCGGCGTTGAATGTCGTCTGCCGGATGTCCGTCCATCGGAAAGCAGCGGTCCATGTCCAGCCGCGAAGCACCTCCATGCTGGCTTCTAGCTGTGCGCAATGGGCAAAGGATTTTGCTCCGGCTATATCCGTCTGGTTGTAGATATACAAGGCGTGCGGGTCATGGTCCATATCCACGATCAGCGAGTTCAGGAAATGCGTGTAGTAGTACTCCGCGGATAGTTGCAGCTGCCGTTTGCCCATCGGGATGTAGAATGTCGTACTGATGCCGGTGTTGGCGGCGCGCTCCTGTTGGATATCAGGAGCCAAGTCCAGCGCTCTTGACGACGGCAGAATAAAGGCGTTGTCCGCGATGGCGTTAGGACTGCGGTAACCCATTCCGGCACTCGCGCGCAGCGTCCACCATTCGAACGGCGTATATCGGATGTTCATTCGCGGCGTGAAGAAGAAACCGTAACGGGTCGAATAGTCCGCACGCACACCGGCCACAAGCGATAGCATCTCGGCGTACGTATAGCTGTATTCCGCAAAGATACCCGGCGTCACTTCCCATCGGTCCAGCCTGAGTTCTGACGGCTGAAGGCTGAGTGCCTCGCCGTATTTGTCAAAATTGACGCTTACTCCGGCGCTCAGACGGTGGTCGTTGTCGATCAGTCCGCCGCCTTCCCAGTTGCCTTGCCAGATACCGTTGAGATATGCGTTCAGCTGGTTGGCTTTCCACTGGCGCAGGCCGTATGAGTTATCGAGGTTATGGTAACTGACCGCCGTGATCAGAGCTACCGAACTGCCGCTTTCTTCGTCATACACATAGCCGTTTTTCAGAAATCCATCCACCCTCCATGTATTGAGATTGATCAAGTACGGTTCCTCCTTCGTCCTTTCATTTTCCTCCTTCATCCTTATCTGTCCGCCCCTTCTGCGGTCGTACAGGCCGCGCACAAAAGCCTGGAACGTATATTCGCCGTTCTTGTAGAACCAGCGGTTGGCGAGGTTGGCGTTCTGTATCTTGGGCATATCCACGAACGAATCATGGTTGCCGTCCATCGCCATATAACTGCCGCCGTAGTGTGCCAGAATGCCCGTATATAGCGACTCATGGTGGTGATGTCCGTTCTCATGCTCATGTTCATTCTTCAGCAACTGCCAGCCGCCCATGATATTGGCTTCCGCCATCACTTCGGAGTTCACCATCAGGTTGACGGACAGCGGGTTCTGCGTCTGCGGTTTGAGCAGTTCTACGTTGATCTGTCCGGAGGTGGCTTCATAGCCGTTGATGACCGACGAAGTGCCTTTGCTGACCTGAATACTGCTCATCCACGGACCGGGGATATACTCCAGACCGAAGTTCTGCGCCAGTCCGCGTACTGCCGGCGTGTTCTCCTGGATCAGTTGCACGTATGTTCCGCTCAGTCCTAACAGGCGTATCTGTTTGGCTCCCGTAGCGGCGTCCGAATACGCCACATCCACCGAGGCGTTCGTCTCAAACGCTTCGCTCAGGTTGCAGCACGCGGCGCGGCATAACTCCTCCGTGCCGATGGTCTCCGTGGCGAAAGCCGACGTGCGGCTCTTGATCACTCCCTGCTTGCGTTCGGTGATGGTCACCTCGTCCAGAACAGCCTCGTCCACCAACACGATCGTCAGCGGCTTGCGGTTCAGCACAATGATAGTGTCATTATGACATCCGACGAAAGAGGCTACAAGCGTATTGTAGCCTTTCACCGGCATCAGTGTGAAATTGCCTTCATAGTCGGTAGCCACTCCTATTGCCGTGCCGGCCCAATAGACATTGGCTCCTACCATAGGAGTTCCGCTGTCGTCCAGCACCACGCCGGTCACTTGTGCATGCACGCACGTGCATATTAGAATAAATATAAGGAATAATAGATTTCTTCCTTTCATTTTTCACCTTTCAATTTTCACCTTTCTCCAAATCGGCTGCAAAGGTACTGCTTTTTTTTGACATACACAATACCTGAATATAATGATTTTATGAAAATATGGCATAAATCTTGTGTATTTGAAATAATTGTTGTAATTTTGCACCCGAATTATGAAAAATTATAAATTCATATTAGCCTTTGTACTCTGCATAGGGTCTTTGGGTTCGTTAATGGCGGCTACTTTCTCCGGCCGCGTAGTGGATGAGAAAGGTGCTCCGATTGCCTATGCCACGGTTTATCCGGAGATAGCGCCCGAATGGGGAACGGCAACTAATAATGACGGGTTCTTCTCCTTCGAAGCAAACCTCATGCCGGATATGAAAATCATCATTTCCTTTATAGGCTATGAGAAAACGACCGTTTTAGCCCAAAATCTGTATTCTGTCAGTCCGGAGGACGGTCTGTATTCTGTAATCTTAAAAGAGCAGCCCATCGCCTTGCAGGAGACCGTCATAGCCGCCAAACCATCCAAGCAGAAGAACAAACGCAAACAGATGGCTGCCCTGCTCCATGCCGTGTATGTCAAGCTGGAGGAGGAGTTCCCGGACAATAACGCGCAATACCAAGTCGTCTCCGACGTCCGTATGGACTGTGCAACAGATCGTGCCCTTGAGGCTAAGAATGCGGAGAACAGCACATGGGGCATGGAGCAGATGATAGCTAATATCGTTGTCCTGCCCGAGCAAGCCAAAGAAGGACGCGACTCCGTTCAGTTCCAGGGGCGGTACTGCAAGCGGTTCTTCGATGCAGAGAAGCGCGCGCAGGCGGATTCGATCTTAGCCGGAGACGCTATCGAGCGCTTGGAGAAGAAGCAGAAAGAGAAGTTCATGCGCAAGGCTGCCAATGCCGTGGACAGCGGCGTTGTAGTCCACCGCGCGCTCTTCGCCATGGGCAATATGCGGTATGATTTTGAACAGACTATGACCGACACGCGCCAGTGGACTGTCTCCAACGAGTCGGAGGGAGAAACGGTTCTTACGCATACACAGAAAGTGTCCAAATACATGGGGCTTTTCCAAATGACTTTCCAGAGACATTATATAGTGGATTCCGAGACTTTCGCCGTGCGCCGTTTCTCCGAGCATGCGGAAGTCAAAGTGACTATCCCGTTTGGTATCAAACTGAACGCGGAGCAGCTGCAGATGCTCAATCTCGTCAACATGAGTGAGCAGAACATAGAGAAATTCCGTCTCAAGAAACTGCGCGGGTCCGTTGATCTGAACACAATCTACCAGCGGCAGGACGGACATGTCTATCTGCTGGAGAAGAACATGATCAGCAACATCCGTATCCTGGGTTCCAAGAAAGCGGAGATTCCTTTGGTCGTCAAAGCCACCCAGCGCGTCACCTCTCTCCAAACGCAAGGTGTCACCCCTCTCTCCCCCTCCCAGATCACCCGCCGCCTCAAACGTGAAATAGTCGAAATATACTGATATGAAACACCTCTTTTACTTTTTTCTGTTCATCCCGCTAATGGCATTCGGACAAACAGCGACCAAAACTTGCTCGGATTGGTATGACGGCTTCTCCGCCGCATATGACACGATTCATTCGTCCGCACAAACAGGACAGCAAGATACCATGCCGCTTATCCGCAAGTATCTTGATCAATGGGAACTGTCTGATACGGACTGTGCTGATAGATATACCTCTGAGTTCAATTACCATTACAAACGTGCTTTTTTCTCCGGCATCGCAATGACTGTCCGCAAGCCGCCTTATGTAGATCAGGCTATGACTTTGAGTGATTCGACAGGTGGTGTAGCGGGATATGTGTATCAAGGATATATGCTCACGGATACCCTGCAATTCGAGCAATCCGTCAATTGGTTGGAGCGGGCTTTGGTCCGCTATCCCGAGCGTTTGGATATATGGCAGGGCGAAATAATGGCGTTTTTGTATGCCGATGATCTGGAAAGGATGATAGCATTCTTCGACCGCTTTCTTGCATATAGCACACGTCATACCGGTCCATGGCTTTATACCAAGGACGAGCCGCTCGCTAATCTCGATCCGCAAGAAGCGGATCCGGTAGTTCAAACAGTCCAGGATCGGATGAACACACTTCTTTCCAATGAATTTTATGCAGAAGCTATGCAACTGACGGAAACGGCACTCAAGTACTATCCGTCGTCTCCTGTTTTCTTGAATGACAAGGCAGTTATCTACTATCAGCAGGAAGACTATGAGCAAGCTCTCTTTTGGATGCAGAAGGCCTCTAAAGCAGATCCGAAAGATAAACTCATAAAGAACAATATCAAATTTCTCAAAAAAGAACTCAAACGCCGCAACAAGAAATAAAGAATCGGAACTCCAGCCTGCTTGACCACTAAGCAGGCTGGCTTTTTATACTTTTTCGCATCCAAAAATTTGCATATTCCAAAAAATTGTTGTATCTTTGCAGCGAATTTAGAAAGTCCTGATCCTACCTGTTTTGTTCTGGCTCTCCCTGTTTTGCCCATCCCTGCCTAGTCCAAATAAACACCAAACAAACCCTAAAAAGAGTCAAAATAAAGTCCGCTCAAGACGAGTCCTAGACTTTGCTACTGATAACAACGCGATAATACATTAACAATCAATAACATACGCACAATGCCGAGACACTTGAAAACGCACGTCCTAAGCCGTTTGAACAGCGCAATTTCGTATTTTTTGCCGCCTTCAGACGTTTCCGCTCTTCACACACGGGGAGTGCGCTATTTTGTGCCGGTGGATGGCATCGAGGCTTTCTGGGGTGCGATGAACACGGTCAAAGAAGGCCGCCGTTACCGCAAGCATATCATCGTCCGCCATGCTCCGGAGCACCACGGACTGCTCCAACTCTACACCTACCATTTCCCGACCCACTGGTCTGCGGCTTGCGTGGCGAACCGTGAACTGATCAAAGAGGCGCAGCGTCAGGCGCACGCCTTGGAGAAAGACCATTCTATCGAAGCCCTCGAATGGCGTGTGCGGTTCTTTAACCATTATTTCCGGGTCTTCAAAGGCGGTGCCAAGCCGGAACCGGGCATGAAACCCTACTCCCGTTTCTACCAATATACCTACGTGGCTATCTACCGCCAACTCCAAGCGGAGCGCAAGAAAGCGCAGGAGCCGGAACCCGTTTCCTTTGAGCCTATAGAGCCGGAGCAACCCTTCCGCCTCAAAAAACATATCATAAACACAGGTATGCCTACCTTTTCAGACCTCTTAACCAAGCCGGGCATAGACCGTTGGCAGGCAAGTTTGCCGCCCCCTATATAAATTTTTGCAAATTTATTTGCATATTTCAAAAAAAAGCAGTACCTTTGCAGACGATTTTGAAAATCATGCTCAAGGAGCGTTTGCGGTGTTAGCACATCGGTAGTGCATCAGCTTCCCAAGCTGAGGAGGCGGGTCCGACTCCCGTACACCGCTCACAGCAGATCGGTCTATCGCTGCGGAGGGAAAGAAAAGCACGCGTGCTTTAATCTCATCCGCAGAGGAAAGTCCGGGCAGCACAGAGCACCACAGCGGTTAACCGCCGTCAGGCAGAGCGACGATGAGCAACCCACCCGCTCAACGCGCGAATGTTTGGTCACTGCTACAGAGACGAGGAATGTGAAACGAGCACACTGTGGGCTGCAATTCCAAGTAAACCGGCGTCCGAACGCTGCTCGCGTGAGTCGGAGGGTAGGAAGCGAGAGAAGGACATGGTAACATGTACCTCGAGATTAATGATAGACGCCCGAAAGGGTACAGAACCCGGCTTATAGATCTGCTCCCTCCTTCCCACAAATAAAAAATTTGCGGGAGTCCTAATAAGCCGTCAAACCCGTTAAATTGTCAGACCGTGAAGAAATTCTCCGATATCATTCGTTTTTTACGCTACGACATGTGGCGGGTAACGGCGACTGAGTTCGACGGGTTCTTTCAGAAATTAGGCTACAACATCATCCGCACGATCGTTCTGGTCGTACGAGGATTTGCCAGCAAGAACCTGAACGACAAAGCCAAATCCCTCTCCTACTCTCTTATCTTCGCTATCGTCCCTATTCTGGCAATGATAGTGGCTGTGGCAAAGGGTTTCGGCGTGGCGGACGTGATAGAGACCCAGCTGAACAAGTCTTTCTTGGGCGAGACCAACCTTGTACCAACGATCATGGCAATGGTGGAACGCTATCTGGAAACGGCGCAAGGAGGCCTGTTTATCGGTATCGGTATTCTGATTCTCCTTTGGGCGGTCTATTCGTTCTTTGAGTCCGTCGAGACTGCCTTCAACAAGATATGGAACGTCAAGAAATCGCGTTCCATCCTCCGCCAGGTTACTACCTATATCGCTATCGTGGTGCTTATTCCGGTACTGATCGTCTGCTCCGCAGGTATCAATATCTTCCTGCATTCCACGATAGAAAGCACGATGCATATCGAGGCACTCCACCCTTTCGTACATACCTCCGGCGTGAAATTCCTTCAGTTTGCTATCTGCTGGATGCTGTTCACGGTCATGTATGTCGGTATCCCGAACACCAAAGTGCGGTTCATGAGCGCCTTTATTCCGGGTGTGATTATGGGCACGCTCTTCCAATTGCTGCAGATGCTGTCGGTCTATTTGATAGCGATGCTGAGCCGCACGAGTATCGTTTACGGAGCGTTTGCCACAATCCCTATTCTGATGACCTGGCTGCAATACACCTGCCTCCTTATCCTCATCGGTGCCGAGATGAGTTATGCCATCCAGAACAACGAGGAGTTTGAGTACGAATCGGACCTCAAATATATGTCCCGCCGGTACAAGGACTTCATTATGCTTTATTTGCTCCATACCATAATAAAGCGTTTCGAAGCAGACGAAGTACCTTTGACGGCTCACGAACTGGCTGTTCGCGACCATTTGCCCATACGGCTTGTAAACCAGCTCCTGGGACGCATGGTGGAGACAGGCATCCTGCGGGAGGTATATGTGGAAGGAGAGGAAGACAAGACTTTCCAGCCTGCTATGGACACCCATAAGATCAGTCTCGGAATGGTCACCGACCGGATTGAGAAACAAGGTAATGAACTGTTCCTGCAATCGCCATCCGAGGAGATGCAGCAGTTCTGGAAGAAATATACCTCGATCAGCGAGAAATACGATGCGCTGGGTAAGGTGATGATTGATGAGTTGTAGTTTGTGATTTGTAGTTTGTAATTTGTAATTTGTAGTTCTTAATTCTATGCATATGAAAAAGACTTTTTCCTTATTAGCAAGTCTGCTGTTGGCAGGATGGCTGACGGCAGCACCGAAGATTGAGCAGGTTGAGCCGCTCTGTTGGTGGACTGGTATGCAGACGCCGCTGACTATTATGTTCCACGGCGAAGACCTGAAAGATGCACAAGTGTCCGTACAGCAGGTGGTGAACGGCAAAGTGATGCGCGGCGCATGCCACGGACTCGTGCCCGGAAAACAACATAACGCCGAGAGCCCGAACTACCTCTTCGTTGATTTCGGTGTCTTCCAGCCCGGAACATACCGTATCACCCTCAAGAAAGGCAACAAGAAAGCTACGTATGACTACTCTATCGCTTCCCGTCGCGAGGACAGCCGCAAACGCAGCAGTTTCACCTCTGCGGACGTGATCTATCTGATCATGAGCGACCGCTTTGTGGATGGAGACGAGAGCAATAACTCCACCAAGGACACACGTGAGAAAGCCGACAAATCGAATGTCAACGGACGTTGGGGCGGAGATATACAAGGTATCATCAACAGCTTCGACCATATCGCCAAACTCGGCTGCACCGCTATCTGGCCTACTCCGATGCTTGGCGACGACGAAGAGGCTTGGTCGTATCACGGCTACGCTTGCTCCGACTACTATCATATTGACCCGCGGTACGGCTCCAACGCTTTGTATGCACAAATGGTGCAGAAGGCGCATGAGAAAGGTCTGAAAATACTGATGGACATGGTGCCCAACCATTGCGGCGCGGCTCACTGGTGGATGAAAGACCTGCCTTATCAGGACTGGATTAACCAATTCCCGGAATTCACCAACACCAACAATGTCTTTACCGCCAATTATGATATCAACGCCTCCGAATACGACCGCAAGCTCTCTAACCGCGGCTGGTTCGACAAACCGATGCCGGATATGAATCTGGAGAACCCGGACCTGCTCAAGTATTTCCAGCAATGGGCGATCTGGTGGATTGAGTATGCTAATCTGGACGGATTGCGCGTGGACACCTACCCTTACATAGAGAGACAACCGGGCGCAGAATGGCTGGCAGCCATACGCAAGGAGTATCCGGATATCAATATCGTCGGCGAGTGCTGGACACGTCCGGCTCCGGCTGTTGCTTACTGGCAGAGCGGAACAAAGAACTTCGACGGTTTTGACTCCAACCTCCCTACCGTCATGGATTTCCCGACAGAAGAAGCCATCCGTCAGGCACTGGAGAACGACGGTAACTACTGGGGCGGCGGACTCACCAAGGTCTATGACGCACTCACGATGGATTACATGTACGCCGACGTGAACAAGTTGCTTACTTTCCTCGGCAACCACGATATGAGCCGCATCCGCGATGCGGTCAAGGACAAAGATATCCGCCGTGTCAAACTGGCTTACGTCCTTCTCGCTACCATGCGTGGTATCCCGCAGGTACTCTACGGAGACGAATATGCCATGACCTCCGAGAACAAAGAGGATCCGAACAACCACTCCTACCTCCGCGCTCCTCTGCCGCAAGGCGAACAGGTTACCGGAGAGATGAGGGACATGTATGATTTCCAGAGCCGGCTCTTCAACTGGCGCAAGGACGAACCGGTGCTGCATTCCGGCAAGACCATGCATTTCCATGCACGTAATAACACCTACGCCTTCTTCCGCTATAACGGGAAGGAAGCTGTCTTTGTGTTCGCTAACGCTTCTGAGGAACCGCGTACTATTCCTACAGCAACCTATGCGGAGATCCTTGACCGCTATAATACCAAAGGTTTCAACCCGCTTACCGGAGAACAGATTGATCTCAGCCGCAAGGACATTGAGATAAAAGGTCTCTCCACGCTTATTGTCAAACTGGCAAAATAAAGGACACAATGGCAACCGACCAAACACCCAATAACAAAACGTGCCCCCGATGCGGGGCACATTTTGTTTGCACTCACGATGCGTTCTGCCAGTGCGTGGGAGTCATTCTAAACGAAAAAGCGCGCGCTTATCTGCGCACGCATTATTCCGATTGCCTCTGCCGGACTTGTCTGGAGGAGGTAGCCAGAGAAAACTAGGAAACTAGGATCCTAGGCTCCTAGTATCCTAGTACAATCTGTTAGCGAAATGCAGCACGGAGTCAGGAGCGTTATTCAGGATATTAATAACGTCCTCCAGCATTTCTTCGGGGTGCACTACACCGCGCTCCCAGAAATTATTCGCGCCGTTCGCCAGACGCTGCTTGCGCCAGTTATAGACGCGGCGTTCCTGATACGCCTTGAACCATGTATGTTTCTCGTCTATCTCGGCGAGTTCCGCCAGACTGTTACCTCCGGCACCTACCCACACATCCGCGTCATGGAAATAACGCAGCGTCTCCTCAACCGTTAGCGGAATAGAAGTCTCCCGCTCGTCGTCATAGAACGGATATTGCGCCCCTGCGTCCTTGAAGAGGTACGCCAGATAATTCTTGCCGGAAGGCACATACCATGTGCCGCGGAAATTATTGCCGGACATGATTGACCGCTGTGCTGCCCGACCGGCTTCGCCTGTGAGACCGCTTCCGCTGTAGGACCGCTCGTTGACACTCGCTGTAAGATGGAGATACTTTTGCTCTATGGCATTGAAAACAGAGTCCGCCTGCGGCAGTTTGCCGGTGAGCGCACCGAAGACACGAATCCACTCGGCGCGCGCAAGAGGCGTGTGTTCCTGCCATTCGTTGATATACATGGTGAACACACCCAGTTTCTCTATCCGCGCCGCTTCCAGATTGTCATACTGGCCGTAATTGACCGCCAGCAGCACATCCAGACCGGCTTGGAGCGTGCGTTCAGCACTCGGCTTCATCGAGTCACCGAGGTCTATCTCGTCGCCGCGGACAGGCGTGTAGATCAACTCCGGATTACATACCGCCACCAGGTTATCCATCGCGTCCAAGGCATAGAGAAAGCCGACCTGCACGGTACTCATCGTTCCCAGACGGCGGAGCGGCTCTTTGACACAGATGCGCTGGTAAGGTTGGAACACCTCTACCACTACGCCTGTATCCGTCTCGGTGATCTGAAACCCTGTAGCGTATTTGTTGCCTTCCGGCACACTACCCTGCTCCGCCGAGTGCTGTGCGCACCCGACGAAGCAAAGAAGCATGATAACAGATACTATGGTCTGTACTGTCCGCATTACTTGGATGCGCCGAGGTTATCGATACAGAAATAAGTCGGAGTGGTCAAACCATACGAATTGGTCTTCGTACCACTCATGGTGAAATGCAGTTCATCCACTTTGCCAAGCGTGCTCAGATCTACATAAGTCCATTGATTTACAATGTTTTCACCCTTTGCAAGATAGAACTCAACCGTGCTGTTTACCTCTTTCCCTTCCAGCGAACCGCCAATGGTCAGCAGAAGGTGGTCATTCTCCGTGAACCCTCCGGCAACTGTGGACATTCCGTCTCCCAACTTGATCATGGACTCAACGAGCGCAGTATTGCAAACATACATGCCCGGAACCGTAGCAGCCTTCGTCAGTTTGATGACATTAGGAGAAAAAGAGTCGGAATACCAAACCAGATAGTTTTTTCCGGCATAAGCACCTCCGGCAGCCGATTTGTAAGCATCAGCATAGCCGTTTTTTACATCTGTAGTAGTTTGGTTGGAAACCACACCTCCTGCTGTCATAGCACCGCTCCAGCTAACGGTCTGCTGGATTTCAAAATTACCGCTCTGCAGGAATACCATTGTGTCCACAGAATACTTGAACGTACTCTCAATGGTCAAGGGAGTGATGGCTGCTTCCTCAAAGGTAGCGATGGTTTTGTTCTCCACGTCTGTGCGCGGCTGGCATGCCGCAAAGGTCAGTGCCAGAGCGGCTACGAAAAGAAATGATTTTTTCATTTTGTTTGTTGTTTTAAATTGTTAATAAATAATGTTAATTATAAGTGTTTTTGGCACTATTCCATATGCAGGTCGATGGCTCCGGAGACCTCCGTACTGAGTTCGCCGGTACCTTCGTATGCTTCATCTACCGCAGTGTAGATGCGGACGAAATCTATGCATGGCAGTGAAACAGATTTGCCATCCGCATCTACAGCCCACGATATATCAAAACTTGTTCCTTCTTTGTCGCTGTTCGGTTTGTTGTCCGCATAGCCGAAATCCAGAATCCGCTGTACGTTCTGCCCGCTGATATTCTCTGTTGTCGGAGGCAGTAAGGCACCCGTAAAAGTAATGCTTTCCGCCTCTACCCATTGCGGGTAATAAGGCTGCTGATGGAAAGGATTGCGGATTGTATCGCTCTCGCGCGTATAGGTCTTTGACACATGGTGTTTTGTCGCCGGATTGTCATACAGGGAGCCTTTCAGTTCATACCACTCGTCGTCCGGCAGACCGTTCTTGTTCTCATCCCGACTGACCAGCACAATGCCCGGTTCGCTGCTACCATAGGTCTCATTCCCGCTCATGAGAAAGGCGTTTCCCAGGATTCGCAGGTCATAGCCCTCTTTGTTCTCTACCGCGTGGTCAAAACCGAAGATAATATAACCTCCCCATCCTCCTAAACAGATCATGCCTCCGGCATTGTTGGCTATAGCCTGTTCGCATTTGCGGCACATGGATTCAGCATCGTCTCCTTCTTCGTATTTAGGCAGCACATTTACAAACTGCCCCATCGCCGGCAGGTACTCATACACGCGCGAAATATAAGGAGAGAAGGCTTTTACCGTATCCTGCTTCGTTGTATCCGGATGGAGTTCATAGGCTCCGCTCACGCGGCACAAATGACCCGGTATATCGCCTGTCCGGGCGGACCAGTGCTCCTTGCCGTCGTAGCCATAGCAATGCAGCAAACCGGAAGAGACATAATTCTTGGCATCTGTGATGTAGATTACATCATTCGTCGCCAGCAATCCGTACGGGTGCTCATATCCCGATATGTCTATATGCTGTTCCTGTTCTGTAAAATCAATGGTGGAGAAGGCACGAAGCAGGTGCGATTCGCTGTCTATGATATAGGCTGTCGATCCATGGATAGAGATATTGCTTGCTTTTGCATCGATCCGTCTCGTCACTCTTTCCTCCTCAATAATAGCTATCCCTTGTTCCGTGCAGACCCATAGTTTGCCGCTCTGGTCCGCCCGGATGCGTTGCGGATTCGAACCTACTGTGATCTTCTTTGTCTCTGTAAATCCGCCTAACTCTATCACTGAAACCGTTGAGTCATGCCGGTTGGTAAAATAGCCGCCCGAATTGACCGCATATAGTTTCTCGCCCACAATACAAATCTCGTCCGGCTGGTGACCTACTTTCACCTCACGGGTGATCTCCAGCGTAGCGGTGTCCACCTCAAAGACAGACCCTAACATTTCCGGCGTGGCTACAGAGCCTACATAGGCACTCACATACGCCTTGTTCCCTTTGAATGCCAGATAGCGGCAGTTAGGGATATCCACCTGCCCTATATGCCGCGCTTGCCTGTCCATTACCTCTACCTTGTGCGAACAGTTGATCACGGCATAAAGTCTTCCTCCGTACGCTTGGATATCGTTTCCTACATCACCCAATTCCTTTAACTGGTGCGGGTTTTGAGAGCCGTACCAGTTGGCGTAATATTCCCCCGAATTAAGATTCATGTAGTCGAGCCGGGCTTTGTTAGAACCCATATTCCCCTCGCATAGTACATATAGCCCGCCCTCGCGCACTTCATCCGTCACATGCGTGCCGATAGTGGGATAGACGACCTCGTCGCCTCTACAAGAGTAAAGAGTAAGGAGTAAGGAGAATAGACAAAAATGTATAAATAAATACATATAAGTCTTTACTCTTTTAGCGAAGCGGTCTTTGCTCCTTAATCCTAATATTTGACGGCTAATGTGCATCGTACATTTTGTTTAGGCATCGGGTAGTTCTGGATTACTTCGTAATCCTGCCCGAGCATGTTATTGATCTCTAAATTCGCCTTCAGCCACCAACGCTTGATCCCCCACTCTCCGTATATACTCATATCATGCGTATACCATGGCTGGACGTAGTTATAAATGATATTCTCCTGCTGGCAGTACCGCTCGCCGACATAGATAAACGAATAGTTCAACCCGTAATGGTCACCCCTCTTGCTTTGCCAGTCCAGGCCGACCACTACACTTCCGCTATGCCAGGGTATGTAGGGGATCTGATGGCAATAATACGTATCATTGGGGTTCGTTACATCGATCGCTTTCTGGTACGTATAATTGAGTCGCCCGCGTAACACGAACCGCAACGGCAGATTGAAGGACATATCCGCTTTGGCATCCATGCCGTGGATCTTCACTTCCCCTAAATTCAGCATTGTCCACCGGAACTGCTGCCCTTTCGGGTAAGCAATGATCTTATCCGTAACCCGGTTGTAATAATAGGAAGCGGTTACAGCTATATCATATATTTTGGTTGCTTTGCGGTATGCTGCTTCTATCGAGTGCTGCCGGGCTAACTCCGGCCGCAGGTTTGCATTTCCCAAATCGGTATAGTACAGGTCGTTGAATGTAGGATAACGGTAGCTTTGTTTGTAAAACACATTCAGACTGAGATCGATAACGGGATAAGGACGGAAAGAAAAGAACAGTCCAGGAGTGACACGAGGCTTGTTATTATCTACAGCAGTCATTAATACGGACGCCTGTATCCTCAGATATTCCTTGATATTGAAAGCAGTTGCTGCGGACAGCCAGTGGGAATATCGTTTGAAATATTCCGGCACGGTGTCTGACAACAGGTTACTACGGTGCAAGTCATTAAACTGAAAATCATAAGCAACAGAGAAATCCCACCAGTTGAAAACCTGCACTTTGTTAGCCAGCGACAGATAGACCTCCTGCTGCGTATATTCGTTATCGGCGGGCAGCAGACGCACGTCGTTGTTCTTGTAATGCGTATAGTCGTTCGCGTATTTGGTAAGAAGACGGGTGCTCCACCGTCCGAACCATTCGTCCTGCCACTGGGCTTGAACAAATGTGTTGCGGTCCCATAAACGCTCGCCGTTCCGCCATACATTATTGACGATGGCTCCCGGCACACCGCGCTCGGAATAGTAGTTATAGGCATGAACACGCCAGAAACCCGTGGTACGGTAATAATGATGGATACCGAGTTCCGCACGCACCGCATTGACATCCCCGTTCTGTCTCACCGCCGTTGTGTCATATGCCGTCTCGCCGTTCGGCAGCACACGCCGGTATCGGAACGGGTATTTGCCATTCGAATAGACGTACTCGGCATCGAAGGTAAGCGACATGGCTTCCGTCAGCTTCACATCAAATCCCACATTCGGATTCGCCAAGCCGAACGAACCAAAACGCATCTTCCCGTGTACGTGCGCGCGTTCGCCCGGTTTGAAATAAGGTTTACGGGTAGTAAGATACACATTTCCTGCCGCGCCGAACTCGCGGGCAGACTGGAAGATATCTGACTTCTGACCATTGAAAAGCTGAATCTCTTCCATGTTATCCAGCGAGAACCGCCCCAGATCAACTTGTCCGTTCTGCGCATTGCCCAATTGCACTCCGTTATAATAGACCGCCGTATGCTGGCTGCCCATGGATCGTACGTTGATTGTCTTGATCCCCCCTACACCGCCATAGTCTTTGAGTTGGACTCCGGAGAAATAACGCAGCGCATCGGCCACCGACAGCGCATTAAGTCTCTCCAACTCCGCCCCCTTCAGCCGCTGCGGAACGATAATATCTTTCGTCAGGCTACGAGCCGTTACCTCAACCTCCTCTATACGGAAGTCAGAGTACAACGAATCGCGCTCCGTCTCGCTTTCCGCGATAACAGAGTGCGCACTGAGTGCCATTATTAGTATGAGAAAAATCTTCTTTGTCATTGTAAGCCCTAAACCTGGAGGACTTCTCAATTCGCAAAAGAAGAAAGCGATCTGACTTAGGCCTTGCGGCCATCACAGTTGCCGGTCAGTCCGGGATTCGCACCCGAGTTCTCTTTACTTCTTTGCAGGATCTGTTGTGAGATCGATTCCTAATTTCTTAAATGTTTTCCAATCTACTTCATTGAGCATTACTGTTGAATGCGCTTGACATCCCTTCAGCAGAGGAAGTGTTTCCAATGCCTTACGGCAGTTTTCGTCTTGCAATGACAGCACCGAAAGCGCCACTAACACCTCATCCGTGTGAAGTCTGGGGTTCTGACCATGCAGATAACCGATCTTCGTCTGCTGAATAGGGCTGATGAATTTCTCGGGAATCAGCCGTACTGCATGGTCAATACCCGCTAACTCTTTCATTGCATTCAGCAACAGGGCGGCAGAGGAGCCTAATAACGGCCCTGCCTCCGCTGTGATAACGCGTCCGTCCGGCAACTCTATGGCTGCTGCATGAGCAAAAGCACCGTCATGCAGAGCTCCGCTCAAAGCGCGACGTTCACGGGCTGCTACCGTGGTGCGGCGGTAAGCAGTAGTTATTCCTACCTGTTGTTGCAACAGTGCCAGTTTCTTAATCTCCGCTTCGTTGCATTTGCCGTTCGCTAAATGGCATAACGCGCGGAAATAACGACGGATTATTTCCTGCTTGCTTGCTTCGCGTACTGCTTCGTCGTCACTGATGCAGAACCCTACCATATTCACTCCCATATCCGTCGGGGACTTATACGGGCTCTCGCCGTAGATAGACCTGAACAACGCGTCCAATACAGGGAATATCTCAATATCGCGGTTATAGTTTACAGCCGTCTTGCCGTAGGCTTCAAGATGGAACGGATCCAGCATGTTCACATCCTGGATATCAGCCGTTGCAGCCTCATAAGCTACGTTCAGCGGATGTTTCAGAGGCAGATTCCATACCGGGAACGTTTCAAACTTGGCATAACCGGCTTCGCAACCGTGCTTCTGTTCGTTATAGAGTTGGCTTAGACAGACGGCCATCTTGCCGCTTCCGGGACCTGGAGCCGTAACGACCACCAAGGGACGGCTAGTCTCTATATAGTCGTTCCTTCCGAAGCCTTCATCGCTCGCAATCAAATCTACATTGTGTGGATAACCCTCGATGATATAGTGATAATATACCCGTATTCCTTTGCGTTCCAGCCGCTGACGGTATGCATCGGCGGACCGCTGACCCGAATAATGGGTAATGACTACCGAGGACACCATAAATCCTCTGTTCATAAACTCCTCCCGGAGACGCAGTACGTCCTCGTCATACGTAATGCCTAAGTCCTGACGCACTTTGTTTCGCTCGATATCTTCGGCAGAGAGTACGATCAGTATCTCTAGTGAGTCACGCAGTTGGGTCAACATCCGTAACTTGCTATCCGGCATAAATCCGGGCAGTACTCGACTTGCATGCATGTCGTCAAACAACTTGCCGCCCAACTCCAGATACAGTTTGTTGCCAAACTGTGCTATTCGCTCACGGATATGCTCCGATTGGATGCGAATATATTTATCGTTATCGAAAGCTAATTGCATAATCGGGTACAAAATTACAACAATTTTTGCATATATACAAATTTTTTTGTATTTTTGCAGTCGATTTTTTTGACGCATTATGTATTCGCCTTTTGCACTACCACCCCATCCTGCTGCTCAAAAAGCAGCACAGGACGTCATTCAAAAAGTACACGCATACATGCTCGCAACACCTGATAGCGAGTTGCATCGGTGTGGCAAGATGTTCGGGGTACTGGTACATACAGGAGGATACATTGCTGCCTTTTCTGCACAACTGGACGGCTCATATTATCATGACGGATTCGTTCCTCCGGTTTATGAATGCGCAGCCATGCCCATCGGCACTTCGCGAGAGGAGTCACAACGTCTGCAACGTCTTCTGTTTGCCAATTACAGACTCACTAACGGTATTGGAGAGACAAAAAACTTACTGGAGATATTCCGGAACGAGAAACCCATTATATCCCCGGAAGAATGGTATGTTTCCGGCAATAAGACAAGGTTATCTACTGAAAAATTACCTCCTTCCGGAGCCGGAGAATGCTGTGCGCCAAAACTGCTGCAGTATGCTTTTCTGCATGGTTTAACACCTGTTGCACTGGCTGAATTCTGGGTCGGCGCGATGCCAAAAAACGAACTCCGTCGGGAAGGTACTTTTTACAGCCCGTGCTCAAGCCGCTGCGTGCCTATATTACGGCATATGTTGCAAGGCATGGAGATAACTTCCCCTGAGCAAACAGCATCGGAGCATTTGTGCCGTGAAGTAGAAATAATCTACGAGGATGCGTATCTTATCGTAGTCAACAAGCCAGCCGGCCTACTGTCTGTTCCCGGCAAAAACGGTCAGTTATCCGTCATAGACGCACTTTTACTGAAGGGACATTCAGCAGTCATTCAGCCTGTACATCGCCTGGATCAAGACACAAGCGGTTTGCTCGTTTGGGCGAAGACACCGGAGATGTACAAAATCTTACAAGCATATTTCCAGCGCAGGGACATCCAAAAACGATACGAAGCACTTATTACGGGAGAAAATATCAAAGTTTTGCCGACTGAGGGTCTGATCTCTCTTCCTCTTCTCCCTAATCCTTACGATCGCCCGCGCCAGATGGTGGACAGAGAGCACGGAAAACCGGCTCTCACAAGATATACCATCCGTGAGTATCGGGAGGACGGTTCTGTTCTGGTAGATTTCTTTCCTCTAACCGGACGAACCCATCAACTGCGTGTTCATTCCTCTCATCCGGACGGACTGGATGCTCCAATTATCGGTGATCGGCTGTATGGAGGAAAGCCGGCAGAGCGGCTTATGCTTCATGCTGCCGAGATGGAGTTCCTGCACCCCGTTACAAAAGAAAGGATGCATTTCTGCATCCCTTCCCGTTTTTAATCTTTATTCTCACTACCGGACTGCGACTCTTCGTCGTCTTCATCATGATGATAATAGTAGTAGGAGCGATAAGCTTTGTCGTCCTTGACTAAAGCACCGTAGATCTTTCCGTACAGTTTCCCGTAGCGTTTGGACCGGCCGTTATTACTACCGTAACCATATCCATAACCTCCGTAGCCGCCGTAGCCGAAGTGGCCGTATCCATAACCTCCATAGCCACCGTAGCCGTAACCATAACCCGAGCCGTAGGAATGGCGTCCCTCTGTAGGTATATCAGAGAGAACGAGTTGGATTTTTTCCGGATTTTCAACTACTTCTTGCATCTGCTCCAGAGTCTGCTTGCAGAACGACTTGTTAGTCTGCATACAGCGGATAACATACAAGCACATATCGCTTTGTTCAATCACTGCATATGCATCCGGAACAAGACCTATAGGCGATGTATCTATGATGACATAGTCGTAATTATCCCTTGCCTTACGGATGGCTTCTGCCAGTTTGTCGGAGTGAACCAACTCACCGGGGTTAGGAGGAATAGTACCTGCGCGGATAAAGTCAAAGCCGAATGGTGTATTACGTACATAAATATCTTCCTCCTCGCAGTCGCCGATCAGGTAATTCGACACACCTACACTATTCTCCAAGCCCAGTTTGGTGTGGATATTCGGTTTGCGTAAGTCCAGATCAACCAGCAGCACTTTTTTACCGGTCATGGCATACAGCGCAGCCAAGTTGGTAGAAAGGAATGTTTTACCGTCACCGGACTCCGTGGATGTGATACAAATGACCATTTTATCCTTGCGTCGAAGGACAAACTCCACACGTGTACGGATAGCACGGAGCATTTCCGCATAACTGGACCGGGGCGAAGCGCGTACCAAAGTCGAGTTCTGGCTCTTGGCATGACGAAGCGTTCCTATTAGACGGAACATCTTCAGTTTGACCACATCTTTAGGCGAACGGATTTTGTTGTTAAGCAGTTCGCTCAGAATGATCAGAACCATCGGAATCAGGAAACCGATTATGAGATACGTAGAGGTAGTTTTCGATTTAGCCTTGGCGTTCATGATAGCGGTCGTACGCGCCTTGTCCATAATTGAGTTATCAGGCGTGTTGGAGGCTTTTTGAATCTCCGCTTCTGCTCTTTTCTGAAGGAAGAACGTGTAGTAGTTATCATCAATACGGTAATTACGCTCGATGGCCACCATCTGCAATTCTTTCTGCGGCAGCTGTTTTATGGATTTCTCCACCTCGCTGTATCTGTTTGCCAGATCCGCCTTCTCTATCTCAAGAGATGCACGCATGGAGGTCACTACCTCCTCTATCGCGGTCTTTACATTCTCGATATCCTTTGTGTATTTGGCGTAATAGACGTTTTTCTCCGTCAACTCGCCGCGTTGGATACGCAAGTCGTTCAGTTGTTGCACAAGACCCATCAGCATAGGCTCGTTCACACCCATCGTAGTAGGAGCTATTACGGCATCCTTGTCTATATTCTCATGAATATATTTGATCAGGTAATCGAAATAAGTCTCGCGCAGACGGAGTTCCATCGACTGCTGGTCGTATGCCGCAATACGTCCCATCAACTGACCGGCATAGGAGTTGACATCAACAAATTTGTTCTCCTGACGGAAATCAGTCATAGCGCCCTCGCTTACCTGTAGAGAAGACTGCAGGGTCTTGAGCTGCTCGTTGATAAAACGGATAGAGTTCTCTGCCACTTCATTCTTCTGCTCCAGGTTTTGCAGCAGATAAATCTTGGCCAGTTCGTCTATAAACTCGCAATCCCGTTGCGGCGTCTCGCTCGTAAGAGAAAGCGCAAGAACCGTCGATCCCTCTGTGACGAAAGAAAGCTGCAGGCGGCTCATGAACTCATCCACAAGGGATTCATGAGTCCTGAAACGGAAATATATCTTTCCTGAATTGACCATTAGTTCCGTCGGCCAGATAGTAATATCAAACAGCGGACAACTGATAGCCTCGCCGTAGCGGGCGCGCAAGTCAAGCGGTGTATCTTCATCTGTAGAAGCGATGCGCAGAGAGCCGTCGTTTTCAAAATTAACCTGGTATAATATGCCGTAGGCACGAGGATCAAGCCGCGTGAACTCAACAATAATAGGAGTCTGACGGTAGAGTTGGCGCGTCTTGAAGCGTCCTTGCGTGATATACTCCACATTCAGGAACGGCAACGAATCAACTACTCGGCTCATCAAGTCGTACGAACCCAGCATAATCATCTGGTTGTTCACATTCTTGTATCCGGCATCCACACCGAAACCGCTCATCAGCGCAGAAGCAGAGCCGCCGTATGTACCGCTTTCCTTGATGACAATAGTACCCTGGGAATAATACGTCGGGATCCACCTTCTGTTTTTCAGCATAGCCAGACCCAAAGCAATCACAAGGGCTATCACGAACAGATACCAGTAGTGCAGGAAAGTGAAGATCCACTCAATGGGGTTAAAGTTCATTGAACTCTCTTCATCATCGCCTCCTTGTTGCTGTTGCGGGTCTGCCTGATAATACTGCTGGTTGCCGCCCGGCATGTAATAATTGTTGCCTCCCGGGGCATAATATTGGCTATTTCCTCCCGGAGTGTAATATGGATTATTTGTGCTCATAGTCTTTATTTATACAGGAATGCTACGTAATTCAAAACGGTTGTCAGCAATGCCACGCTGCTTGTAATCAGTCCCAGGAAACCGGTATATGTAGGTACCTTGTAGAAACTGTCTTTCGTACGTGCAACATAGATGACATCGTTCGGATAAACATAATAGTATTTCGAATCAATGATGCTGTTGGTACGCATATCGAACTCCAATATCTCGGGTTCTTGTCCTCCGTCTCTCGGACGGATGATACGGATATGCCTGCGGTCGCCGCTATTCATCACATCGCCTGTCATGGCTAAGGCTTGGAAGATATTCATTTTCTCCTTGTATATAAAATATCTACCGGCATTCGCGTCTCCTATGACAGAGAAATACTTGTTATACAGTGCCAACTTAACATCCGCGTCAGGAATGATCTCGCGGAATGCCGCACGCAGTGTATCCTGTGCTTCGGCTTCCGTCAGTCCCAAAACCTTGATCGGTTTAAGGAAAGGAATATCTATCGTTCCGTCCGAATAAACGCGATAGGAATTGGCATACTGACCGCTGGTAGCCATATTATTGGCACCCAACATCTTACTCATGGTCTCATCTAGTGTAATCAGGCGGTAAATAATCTCGTCATTGACACGGATTCGGTATGGTTCATAGCTTACGCTGTCATATACCGGCAGTTTGTTGCTCTTCGTCGGTTCTTGCAGGTAACCGATAGATTTGTGGCTGTAGCAGCTTGACATCAATACCGCAGTGAGGGCAAGCAATATCAGATAAATCTTTTTCATTGGGCACCTCCTTTCGCCGGCATACCATTGGACCCTCCACTATTGGAGCCTCCGCCGTAATATTTCTTAACATGGTTGATACCTGTCTGAACAATCGTATAGATCAATACTCCGAAAGATATAGTGGTTGCTGTTACGCCAAGAACTGTAGAGGCGGAATTGATACCGAAACTATAACCCGGGATTTGTCGGATATAGATGATATCGTTCGGCTCAATATAATAGTATTCCGAATTAACCAGATCTTTGGAACGTGCGTCAAAAGTCTTGATAGTGGTCACTCCTTCTTTCTCGCGCACCAGTTTGATCTCTTTTCTGCTGTTGAACTCATTCAGGTCGCCCGCCATGGCCAAAGCCTCAAAGATAGTCATCTTCTCCTTGTTGATCATGTATCGTCCGCTTTGCGCTCCGATGATGGAGAACGAACGGTTTACGATATTGACTTCCACGGAGACGGTGCTATATCCCGGAATTTCTTTGAGTAGGGCGCTTAATTCTTCTTCCAGTTTGTGTTTTACCTCACGTGTTGTCATTCCGCGAACATACACTTTTCCTATCGTCGGGAAATCTATGTTTCCGTCATCGTCAATCAAATAGGTATAAAGGTCATATGAACCGCCGCTGCTTCCGTTCATCTGATGGCGCATGGTAGAGGCATTTGACCCTCCGGCATTATACATAGCCGTCACTTTTTCATCCAGCGAATAGACGTACACATACAGCCGGTCGTCGATTCGCAGCTCGTAGTCCTCGAAACTGAGCGTATCTGCATAGTGCGGAATATACTTGTCCGGCTCTTGCATATAGTTCACTTTTCGAGCCGTAACACAGGACGAAAGCATATAGCTCACTATCGCAAAAAATAATATATATCTTAGTTTTCTCATTTTCACATTTTTCGTATTTCTCCTGCCCCTTAAGGGGAAGGTTGGAAAGGGGCTTATATTTACCTCTTCTCATCCCATCCGAATGGGTGTTTGGCAAGAGGCAACTTAGCCAGAGGATGATAGTCGCCTACCAAACCTATGGGTTCCGAATGGCGGATTTGAGCCACTGTCTCAATACACGGACGTGCTTCCGCAATGCGGAAACCGTTGCCGGAGAGAATCTGTTTGTAACTCTCGGTATGCAACTCCGTAAATCCGGCTGAGAACTCAAATTCCTCTCCGTCTATATTCAGCGTACGGTATGTGCGCTTCTCGCCTTGTACGGCATTAGCAGGGAGACATTCTGCGTTGATACTCAGGAAATAGCGCACACGGGCTTTTTCCAGTTCCAAATAGCCTGCAACGCGGTCAAAACTCATCACATGGACGATATTTTTCTTCACCGGACCGAACACCCATTGCAGCATGTCGTAGAAATGCACGCCGATGTTGGTAGCAATACCGCCGGATTTATGCACATCGCCTTTCCAAGAGGAGTAATACCATTTACCGCGAGAGGTAATATAAGTCAGGTCAACGTCATAAATCTTATCTTTAGGTCCTTTCTCCACTTTCTCCTTCAGTGCGCGGATCTTGTCATGCAGACGCAGTTGCAGAATCGTATAAGCCTTGTGCCCCGTCTCTTTCTCCAGCTCTAACAAGTTGTCAATATTATAGGGATTGAGCACCAGCGGTTTCTCGCAGATCACATCGCATCCCAAACGGAGGCCGTAACGGATAAACGCGTCGTGCGTATAGTTCGGCGTACAGATTGAAACCCAATGCAAAGGATTCTCTGTCCGCATCTGTTTGGAGCAGAAACGGTCGAACTGTTCATTCTCCGTGTAGAAAGAGCAATCCGGGAACGAACTATCCAGACGCCCTACCGAGTCAAACTTGTCGTATGCTACCAACAGGTTGTTGCCTGTATCCGCAATCGCTTTAATGTGCCGCGGAGCTATGTATCCCGCTGCACCGATCAATGCAAAATTCAATTTCTTATCCATAGTTTCTTAATTATATTCTTCATTTTCTGCAGAACCAGTTCTTGCCACCATTCCGCGCTGTTGTTCGTCCATCGCTGAGGGTGTGTTGTTATCATCACATGCGGCGGTAACACACCTGCGGAAACGGCTTGAAGCAGTTCTTTGGTAGTATGCCATGTCCATCCGCGGGTATTCCATTCTTCCTGGTATTGCGGTATTTTGTCCCGGACACTCACTTTGTACCCGTCCCAGCAACGGCCTGTGTCTGTCAGATACAGCACATCGCTAAAATCGGTATCCATATACGGTTCACCTATTATACCAAGCGACTTGTAATCATGGACTTTCCAAAGGTCTTTTCCGTCATATTTGCTTGTCGGAGCACCATGCATGCAAATCGTCTCTACCGCATAATACCTGCGGAAACAGTCCAACCACGTCTCAAAATGCGCATATGCTTTCTCCACATCTCCGTTGCAGAGACTCATATCCTCGTAATGATAGCCTATTTCATGTCCCAGTTTTGCGATAGCACGGATTGCGTCCGGCGAAAATGCCCCGCTCTCCGATGTCCGGAAATAATACGTTGCCCGCGCGCCGATGGAGTGTTCAATCTGTGCCGTCCGCAAACTGTTCTGCGGTTTGGCATCCACGTCATGCCGGAGAATCACGAATTTATCAGGTCTCTTCCCTTTGCAATACTCCGCAAAGGGAATTAACTCATAGCCTGCTTTCTGCAGTCTCTCCAACAATTCACGATATATGTCCAGACTGAAATCTTTCATCGGTTACCTTTCTGCGCGCATCGGATTTTCCAGGAAGTCCTTATATGCCAGGCGAATACCGTCTTCCAGTTCGGTCTTGTATGTCCAACCTAAAGCCGTTGCTTTGCTTACATCCAGCAGTTTGCGCGGCGTACCGTCAGGACGGGTGGCATCCCATAATATCTCACCTTCATAACCGATCACTTTTGCCACCAGCTCTGTCAATGCCTTGATTGTCAACTCCTTGCCCGTTCCGGCATTGACTGTCTCATTCCCGCTGTAGTTATTCATTAGGAATACGCAGAGGTTCGCCAGATCATCCACATACAGAAACTCTCTCAGCGGAGCACCAGTACCCCAACAGGTCACGGACTTTGCCCCACTCTCTTTTGCCTCATGGAAACGGCGGATCAATGCAGGCAGGACATGGCTGTGCTCCGGATGATAGTTATCATTCGGACCATACAGGTTCGTCGGCATAACAGAAATATAATCCGTTCCGTACTGCCGGTTCAGGAACTCACAGTATTTGAGTCCGCTTATCTTTGCCAACGCGTAGGCTTCGTTCGTCTTCTCCAGTTCGCCTGTCAGCAGACAACTTTCTTTCATCGGTTGTGGTGCCATGCGAGGATAGATGCAGCTTGAGCCAAGGAATTCCAGTTTCTTGCACCCGTTCTTCCATGCCGCATGAATGACGTTCATCTCCAGAATCATGTTGTCGTACATGAAATCAGCCAGTGCATTCTGGTTGGCTACAATGCCTCCCACTTTGGCTGCAGCCAGAAAAACATACTCCGGCTTCTCCGCCTCAAAGAACGCTTCTACCGCATCCTGGCGGCACAGATCCAATTCTTTGTGCGTGCGGGTAATAATATTGGTATATCCTTGTCTCTGCAGTTCACGCACAATCGCGCTTCCCACCATGCCGCGGTGGCCTGCCACATATATTTTCGAGTTTTTCAACATATAATCATTGCATTTTAAAAATCACAGGATAATATACTGCATATTATAGGGTGTGTCGGGATACGTAATTGACTCTTAAATGAGTGCTAAATGAGTCGTAAATGACCCGTTAGTAAATCGATAAACCCTTTCGATACAGTATTACTTATCCACTCCTTTTTCAAGATATTCGGCGAGATTGACTTTTCGTATCTCAGCCGCTGCGTCGTCTGCTGCTATCTTTTTCATATCGTGAGCAACCATCAGTTCCACAAGTTGCTCAAACGTGGTGCTTTGCGGATTCCATCCCAGTTCGCGTTTGGCTTTTGACGGATCTCCAAGCAGGTTCACCACGTCTGTAGGACGGTAGAAATCCGGACTTACAGCCACTACCACATCTCCGACCTGCACTCCTTTTCCTTGGGCGAGTGCCGGCGAGAGGCTTTCAACGATGCCTTTTTCGTCTATACCCTTTCCTTCCCATCGCAACTCAATGCCCGCGTGGTGGAATGCGAGAGTAGCGAACTCACGAACGGTATGCTGAACACCCGTAGCAATCACAAAATCCTCCGGCGTGTCATGCTGCAAGATCAACCACATACACTCCACATAATCCTTGGCATATCCCCAGTCGCGCAAAGAATCCAGATTACCCAAATACAGCCTGTTCTGCTTGCCTTGCGCAATACGTGCCGCCGCCAATGTGATCTTTCTGGTTACAAAGGTTTCTCCGCGGCGTTCCGACTCATGATTAAAGAGAATACCCGAACAGCAGAACATATTATACGCTTCGCGGTATTCTTTGATGATCCAATAGCCGTACAGTTTCGCCACCGCATAAGGACTATACGGATGGAAAGGTGTGTTTTCGTTTTGCGGCACCTCCTCCACTTTGCCGTACAACTCGCTTGTCGAGGCCTGGTATATACGGCAACTCTTCTCCAGATGGTTTGTGCGCACGGCTTCCAGAATACGCAGTACTCCTACTGCATCCACATCTGCCGTAAACTCCGGTGCATCAAACGACACCTGCACATGACTCTGCGCCGCCAGATTGTATATCTCATCCGGCTGCACTTTACCAACCAGTTTCACAAGCGACATCGAGTCGCTCATGTCTGCATAATGCAAATGGAAATGCGGAATCCCCTCCAAATGGGCTATACGCTCACGATAATCAACCGAGCTACGGCGTATAATACCGTGAACCTCATATCCTTTTGCCAGCAAAAACTCAGACAAGTAACTTCCGTCTTGTCCCGTAACACCTGTTATTAATGCGATTTTAGCCATAGCAATCCAAATTAGGCTGCAAAGATACAACATTTTTTTAATATACGCAAGTGCGCGCGCGTTTTTCCTAAAAAAAAATATTATTTTGCATTTTTAGTAAAACTTATTTGTTTGTATGCATAATTTGTTGTACCTTTGTACGAAATTTGGACTAATAAGCAAAAATATGAATATTTCTTACAATTGGTTAAAGCGCTACATCGCGTTGCAGGACGACGCCGAGACAGTAGCAAAAATTTTGACATCTATCGGTCTTGAGGTAGGTACAGTTGAAACCGTAGAGACCATAAAGGGCGGTTTGAAAGGTCTGGTAGTCGGCGAAGTGTTGAGTTGCGAACCCCACCCTAATTCGGATCATTTACATCTGACGAAAGTCAATATCGGAGAAGGCGATCCTCTTCCTATCGTCTGCGGAGCGCCTAACGTAGCGGCAGGACAGAAAGTTATCGTCGCCACTATCGGCACCGTTCTATACGACGGAGAGGAATCGTTTACGATCAAAAAAGGCAAACTGCGCGGCGAGGACTCGTACGGAATGCTATGCGCAGAAGATGAGATCGGCGTAGGAACCGACCATGCCGGAATCATTGTGCTGCCTGCCGATACGCCGGTAGGCATGAAAGCGGCAGACTACTATCATATAGAAAACGATACAATTATCGAAGTGGATATTACTCCGAACCGCTCGGATGCTGCTTCGCATTTCGGCGTGGCACGCGATCTGTACGCATACTACAAGGCGCACGGACAAGATATCGCCTTGACGAAACCGTCCGTAGAAGCGTTCCGGATTGACAATCACGAATTGCCTATATCCGTCAGCATTGACGCACAGGAAGCATGCCCTCGCTACACAGGAGTCAGCATCAAAGGTGTAGAAATCAAGGAAAGCCCGGAATGGTTAAAAAACAGTTTGTCGGCTATCGGTTTGCGCCCAATTAACAACGTGGTGGATGTCACCAATTTCGTGCTTCACGAATGCGGTCAGGCGCTGCACGCTTTCGATGCCGACAAGATCAAAGGAAACGCTATTCATGTGCGCTACGCAAAACAGGGAGAGAAATTTACCACCCTGGATGGCGTTGAACGTGAGATGAACGAGCGGGATCTGATGATTGCAAACGCAGAAGAGGCGATGTGTATTGCCGGTGTATTCGGTGGCTTGGAGAGCGGCGTGAGCGAGAAAACGAAAAATGTGTTCCTTGAGAGTGCTTATTTCGATCCGGTTACCATCCGTAAGACCAGCCGCCGTCACCAGTTGCAGACCGATGCCTCTTTCCGTTATGAGCGCGGTTGCGACCCGAACAACACAATGTATGTGCTCAAACGCGCTGCATTACTGATTCAGGAAGTAGCAGGAGGACAGGTAGCGATGGAGGTTTCGGACAATGGACAAACAGCTTTTGACCCATGGCCTGTAACGATTGATATTCAACGTGTTTACTCGTTAATAGGGAAAAATATCGGAGAAGACACTATTGAGACTATTCTGCACGCGCTGGAGATAGAGATTAAAGAGAAGAAAGGTGAAGTATGGCAGTTGGCTGTACCGCGCTATCGCGTAGATGTGCAACGGGAATGCGACGTAGTAGAAGATATACTGCGTATATACGGATATGACAACGTTGAGTTCCCGGAGAAACTGAATACCAGTTTGGCATATAGCCCGAAACCTAATCCGGAGCTGTTGCGCCGCCGCATAGCGGAACAATTGACAGCACAAGGATTCAATGAGATTCTCAACAACTCGCTTACAAAAGTATCCTATTACGAGCCGTTGGAGCAACTGCCTTTGGCTAAGTGTGTGAAGATCATGAATCCGCTTAGTCAGGATCTGGGTGTTCTTCGTCAAACCCTACTCTTCGGCGGATTGGAATCCATTGCCCGCAACGTCAACAGACGTAACAGCGACCTCATGTTCTACGAGTACGGAAATTGTTACCACTACAGTGCTTCCGTAAGAGAAGGAAACGACGAGAATCCGCTGCGTGCGTACACAGAAGAACCGCATCTCGGATTGTGGCTAACCGGCAACAAAACCGCCCAGAGTTGGGTTCGCAAAGAAGAAAAGACTTCCTTCTTCCAACTCCGCGCATATGTGAACAACATCCTTGTCCGGCTCGGTGTTAATCCGGACACTCTGAATATAGAACCGCTTGATAATGAGTTGTTTAGAGACGGATTGACATTAAAAGCCGCTAACGGAAAAGCAGTAGGATTTATAGGTATCGTAGATCAAAAGACATTGAAATGCTTCGATATTGAGCAAGAGGTTTATTATGCCGACCTGGAATGGAACCAATTGCTGAAACTGAACAAGCAATACAAAGCCGTCATTAACGATCTGCCAAAGTATCCGGAAGTAAAACGTGACTTTGCTTTGTTAGTTGACAAAACCGTCGAGTTCGCCGATTTGGCAAGAGCCGCTTTTGCGACCGAACACAAGTTGCTGAAACATGTCTTCCTCTTTGACGTGTACGAGGGTAAGAACCTGGAGGCAGGAAAGAAATCCTATGCTTTGTCATTCATCCTGCAGGATCCCGAGAACACCCTCAAAGACACCCAGATAGAAGCAGTTATGAACCGCCTGAAGGCCACATTTGAAGAGAAATTCAATGCTACCCTCCGCTGATCAACAAGAGATATTGAGACGTCGCACATTCGCGATTATCTCACACCCGGATGCCGGTAAAACGACATTAACCGAAAAACTCCTCCTCTACGGAGGAGCGATTCACGTAGCCGGAGCGGTTAAGTCGAATAAGATTCGCAAGACAGCCACCTCGGACTGGATGGAGATAGAGAAACAACGTGGTATATCCGTGGCAACTTCTGTCATGGGATTCGACTACAACGACTATCATATCAACATTCTTGATACCCCCGGTCACCAGGATTTTGCTGAAGATACATTCCGTACGCTGACCGCAGTGGATAGCGCGATTGTCGTGATCGACAGCGCAAAGGGCGTAGAGACTCAAACGAGACGTTTGATGGAAGTATGCCGCATGCGGAAGACTCCTGTCATGGTATTCATGAATAAGATGGACCGTGAGGGAAAGGATCCTTTCGATCTGATGGATGAAGTAGAACGCGAATTGCAGATACATGTCACTCCTTTGACGTGGGCGAACGGGCAAGGTTTGAAATTCGAGTCCGTATTCGCACTCAACAACCGCCCGTCGAATATTACCGGGAAGTTAGCGGAAGATTTAGAGATGGTGGATGGAGTGTATCCTGAATTTGACAAAGAAGCATATCTTCGTGGCGAGTTGGCGCCGGTCTTTTTCGGCTCTGCTTACAAGACCATCGGAGTACAGGAGTTGCTGGATTTCTTTGTGGTCAATGCTCCATCTCCCCGCCCAGTAACAGCTGAAGAACGAACGGTAGAACCAATGGAGGACAAATTCACGGCGTTCTGCTTCAAGATTCACGCTAATATGGATCCAAACCATCGCAGTTGTATCGCGTTCTTCAAAATCTGCAGCGGCAAGTTCCTGCGCAACACCTATTATTATCACGTGCGCAAGAACCAACAGATGCGGTTTGCCGCTCCTACCTGCTTCATGGCCCAGAAGAAAGAAACGGTTGATGAAGCCTTTGCAGGTGATATAGTAGGTCTGCCGGATACCGGTAATTTCAAGATTGGCGACACACTCACCAGCGGCGAATTACTGCATTTCAAAGGTTTGCCTTCTTTCTCGCCCGAGATGTTCAAATATATCGATAATGCCGATCCAATGAAGCAAAAACAGTTAGAGAAAGGTATTAATCAGTTGATGGACGAAGGAGTGGCGCAGTTGTTTGTCAGCCAGCTGAACGGTAGGAAGATTATCGGAACTGTCGGTCAATTGCAGTTTGAAGTCATCCAATACCGTCTGGAACACGAGTATCAAGCCAAGTGTCGCTGGACACCGCTCCAGATGTATAAAGCCTGCTGGATCGAGAGTGATGATGCTGCGGAACTGGATATGTTCAAAAAACGCAAAGCGCAATATATGGCGACCGACAAGGAAGGACGCGACGTGTTCATGGCGGATAGCGCCTATGTGCTCTCCATGGCGCAGCAGGACTACAAGCATATTACGTTCCATTTTACATCGGAGTTTTAGCCGCAACACACCGTAATTTAAAACAACAATATTATGAAAAACAGATCACTTCAAATTCGCCTCATTGTGATGAACTTTTTAGAGTTCGCTGTCTGGGGCGCGTACTTAACCTCTATGGGTACATACCTTGCTACGCATGGTATGGCAAATAACATCGGATGGTTCTATTCCATTCAGGGTGTTGTCAGTCTGTTCATGCCTGCCCTGATGGGTATTGTAGCAGATCGCTGGCTGCCTGCGCAAAAAGCACTCAGTCTTTGCCACGCATTAGCCGGAATATTCATGGGCGCAGCCGGCTTATACGCATACACCGCAGCAGACGTTCATTTTGCTACCCTATTCTCGTTATACACAATCTCTGTAGCATTCTTTATGCCTACAATAGCGCTAACCAATTCCGTTGCCTTCAATGCGCTGGTAAAAGCGAACATGGATACGGTGAAAGATTTTCCGCCTATCCGTGTGTTCGGTACAGTAGGATTTATTGCTACTATGTGGTGTATTGACTTGCTCGGTTTTCAGGCAACGCCATGGCAGTTTGTAGTCAGCGGCGGTCTATCACTCCTTCTGGCTGCTTACTCGCTTACCCTGCCGGCATGCGAGATCAAGAAAGCGGAAGGCAATGTGGATCTGGTTGAGGCTCTGGGATTGAAGGCATTCACGCTCTTTAAGCAAAAGAAGATGGCGTTGTTCTTCATCTTCTCCATGATGCTGGGTATGTGCCTTCAAGTGACTAACTCATATGCGAACCCGTTCATCACTTCATTTGGCGCGATAGAAGAATTTGCCAGCACTTTCGGTGTGCAGCATGCCAATATCCTGATTTCCATTTCCCAGATTTGTGAAGCTTTGTGTATTCTGGCTATTCCTTTCTTCCTGAAGAGATTCGGAATCAAGAATGTGATGCTTATGGCTATGTTTGCCTGGGTATTCCGTTTCGGTTTCTTCGGTGCCGGCAATCCCGGATTCCCCGGTGTCATCCTCTTTGTACTGAGTTGTATCGTATACGGCTTTGCTTTTGATTTCTTCAATATATCCGGAGCCCTTTATGTAGATCAGGAGACAGAGCCGGCTCAACGCTCGTCAGCGCAAGGTCTGTTCATGATGATGACCAACGGATTGGGTGCTACTATCGGTACGCTCTCTGCCCAGGCTATTGTCAACAAACTGGTTTATGCTGAGAGCGTAACGGCTCAAGGTCCGCTTGCTGTTTGGGACGGATGGAAAGAAGCATGGTATATCTTTGCAGGCTTTGCTTTGGTAATAGCTATCCTCTTCTGGATTTTCTTCCCCAAAACACCTGTCAGCAAGGATATCGAAGTAAAACACTAAAATGGCAAATGGCCAAATGGCTCAATGTACCGCAAGGAACTTACATATTATTTCTCGACACCGATAGCGTATATTGTCATAGGATTGTATCTGTTGGCAATCAGTCTTTTCCTCTGGGTCATTCCCGGTCAATGGAATATCATTGATTCGGGATACGCCCAGGTGGACGGGCTTTTTCAACTCAGCCCGTGGCTGTTCATGCTGCTCTGTCCGGCATTAACGATGCGGCTATTATCGGAGGAACGTCAATCGGGGATATGGGATCTGATCCGGACCAAACCGGTTTCGCTGTCACGGATCATGCTCGGCAAATATTTTGCGGCATGGACATTGGTGTTGATAGGTCTGCTACCCTGCTTCGTTCATTATTTTGTAGTAGCATATATGGCTGAACCGATAGGAAACCTGGATAGTGGAGCTTTTATGGGGTCATTTATCGGACTTATTCTTCTCAGCGGTACATTCATGGCTATCGGCTTACTATGCGCCACATTCAGCAAAAGCCAGATTGTATGCTTCATCAGCGGAGCACTATCCTGTTTCGTGTTTTATTGGGTTCTGTTCCAAGACCACTACTCTTCTCTTTCCCGCGGAGTGCTGGATTTACGGGATGTTGTTTTCTTTGTATCTGTTGCCTTGATATTTATCATAGCCGCTATAATTTCCATAGACCGGATTACGAGAAAGTAAATAACCGGTTATATACCACAAATATAAGATGACAAGAATAGGTCTTTTGTCTGATACTCATGGATTGCTCGACAAACGTGTATTGGAGCATTTCAAGGATGTAGATGAGATATGGCACGCAGGCGATATCGGTTCGGACGAAGTGTTAAGACGTTTGCGAGAATTCAAACCTACTCGCGCTGTTTTCGGGAATATGGACAGCGGTGATGTGCGATATACTCTCTCCGAATTTTACCGCTTTCGCGTGGAGGATGTGAATGTGCTGATGACGCATATCGGCGGCTACCCAGGGAAATACAATCCTTGGCTGATTCCTATCTTCCGAAAAGCCGTAGAGCATTATGACGATCCGAATCAACGCATTGACCTATTTGTATGCGGTCATAGCCATATATTAAAAGTGCAATATGATTCCCAGTTCAAGTTTCTGACCATGAATCCCGGAGCCGCCGGCAAACAAGGATGGCAACCGTGCCAGACATTATTGCGTTTTACCATAGACGGAAGTAAGATAAATGACCTCGAAGTGATCGAATTGGAGCGAAAATAGGCATTTTGTAAAGTCAATTTTGCAAAACATGCTAAATAACATAAAAAAAAATTTGGTCATATGAAAAAAAAGCAGTACCTTTGCACCGGATTTAAGAAAAGAACATAAATCCTATAAGTAGACCAATCTTTTTTGTACCTTAAATAAACAGACTAATACCTTAGAAAAACAGGCGTCGCGATGACGACTGTTTTCGTTTTTAAAAGAACATTATTGATGCTACTCAATCCTAATTGCAAAATTAATTTAGGGCTTCGTGTCATTCACAAGCGCAAAGATGGTTATCATGACTTAGAAACCATCTTTGTGCCTGTTTATGCGCTCCATGATGAGTTGGAAGTGGAAGTTTCCGACCGTTTCTCTTTTACCCAGGAAGGAATTGCTGTAGATTGTCCGGAGGATGACAACCTGATCATCCGTTGTTATCGGCTGATGGCATCCCGATATCCTCAGATAGGAAATGTATCTGTTCGGTTTAGAAAGAATATCCCCTTCGGTGCCGGTCTTGGAGGCGGAAGCAGCGATGCGGCACACATGGCTGTTGCGCTGAATGAATTGTTTGAGTTGGGGTTATCCAAAGAGCAGTTGGCAGAGGAAGTAAAACCTTTAGGAGCGGATTGTCCTTTCTTTATCTATAACACACCCTGTTATGCCGAAGGTATCGGAGACAAGCTAACACCTGTTGATTTGGATTTGAATGGCATACGGATTGTTTTGGTCAAGCCGGAAGAAGGAGTCAGTACGCGCGAGGCATACTCCGGTATTACGACGCACCCGGAAGTGGCAGGACAAATCAAATCATTCTTCTGTCAGAATAGAGGTCTTCGCTCTTTCAGCGGAAGCGGTCCTTTCACCAATGATTTTGAAGAAACGGTTTTTCCTAAGCATCCCGTTATAGGATATATAAAAAAGCGTCTGCTGGACGCAGGCGCTTTTTATGCATGTATGAGCGGTAGCGGCTCAACTGTTTTCGGGCTTTTTAAGAACGATACGGAAAGTAGTACCTACGCCGATCTGGCTTTGTTTAAGGAGGAGTTTTCCTCCATGGTACTGCTCGATGATACGTTTGGCGAGTGGAAGGCCTAAGCCCCATCCACGGTCTTTTGATGTGAAACCCGGCTCGAATATCCGATGCTGGGTTTTCTTTTCAATACCTTTTCCCGTATCCGATACATCCAACATCAGCTCATGTTCGTTCTCATGCAACTGCAATACTATTTTCCCTTCTCCGGAGATAGCATCCACTGCATTCTTCAGCAGATTTTCTACCACCCATTGCATCAGAGGAGCATTTACCATTACTTGCCGTTCCGCCCCCGTCAGCGCGTTGTCATCTATTTGTATGCGGCTGCTGACGCGTGCACGCATATAGGAGACTGCATTTTGCACGACGGGCACCAAGTCCTCCAGTTGCAGATCAGGTTCGCTGCCGATTTTCTGGAAGCGGTCTGCTATCATCTGCAGACGTTCTATATCCCGCTTCATCTGAGGTACATACTCGTCGTTCGGATAGGTTTCAGCAAGCAGTTGCTGCCACGCATTAAGCGAAGAGATAGGCGTACCTAACTGGTGAGCTGTCTCTTTGCTCAGTCCCACCCACAAGCGGTTCTCTTCACTCCGTTGACCGGTTAGCATAGTTATCACGGCAATGGCAATAAAGATAAATATCAGTGTGAACTGGACATATGGCACATATCGCAAATTAGTAAGCAAACTGCTGTCGTCCCAATAGATATACTGAGTGGTAGATTCGTCTATCTTCAGTTCTATAGGACCATGTTCTCCTACTCCGTTTTTGCCTTCCGGTACATTTCTGCTCGCAAGCACTTTTCCTTCTGCGTCGCAGATATAGACAGGTATTGTGGTGTTCTTCTCTATAATAGAACTGACGAAATCTATATCCGCGTCGTCGTCCGCAAAGATCAGTTGTCGTGTAGCATCAGCCCAGATGGCCATGTTTTTCTGCTCCTCTTCCTGGAGCGAACGGGCCAAGTTGTTGGTAAATAATACGGAAATAGCCACGATTAACATGGCTATTACCAATACTATTGTTCCTATTTGTCGGTTGGACATTCGAAATTACGAATTTTAAATTACGAATTACGAATTAACCAAGCATCGTCAGGAGCACTCCGGCAGCTACAGCAGAACCGATAACACCGGCTACGTTCGGTCCCATGGCATGCATGAGCAGGAAGTTAGACGGATTTTCCTCCTGGCCTACGGTCTGGCTGACACGCGCTGCCATAGGAACGGCAGACACTCCGGCAGAACCGATCAACGGGTTGATCTTGTTCTTGAGGAAGAGGTTCATGAACTTAGCCAGCAGCACACCGCCTGCGGTACCCAGACTGAAGGCAACAATACCCATCGTGAGAATACCCAGAGTCTTGAGCGTAAGGAAGCTGCTGGCTGTAGCCGTAGCACCCACAGAAAGTCCGAGGAAGATAACAACAATGTTCATCAACTCGTTCTGTGCCGTCTTGGACAGACGTTCCACTACCCCGCACTCTTTCATCAGGTTACCGAGCATCAGACACCCGATCAGCGGAGCTGCATCCGGCAGGATAAGAGCCACGATAGCAGTAATGATAATCGGGAAGACGATCTTCTCTGTCTTGGAAACCGGACGAAGCTGACCCATCTTGATCGCGCGTTCTTTCTTGGTGGTAAGTGCGCGCATGATAGGCGGCTGGATAACCGGAACCAATGCCATATAACTATAGGCAGCGATAGCGATCGGGCCCAAGAGATGCGGCGCCAGTTTGGAAGTCAGGAAGATAGACGTAGGTCCGTCTGCTCCGCCGATGATACCGATAGAGCCTGCCTCTGCCGGGGTAAAGCCCATCCAGTTCGCGCAAAGGAACGTAACGAAGATACCTATTTGCGCAGCAGCACCCAAGATAAGCGATTTCGGGTTTGCAATCAGCGGACCGAAATCCGTCATAGCTCCTACTCCGATGAAGATCAGACAGGGATAGACACCGGCTTTGACGCCGATATAAAGCACATCCAGCAGTCCGGCTCCTTTGAGGATCGCGCCATACGAGTGGTAAGCCGGGCTGTTAGGATCCAGGAATGCTGTCCATAACTCGTCATGGAACATTCCTGCTCCCGGCAAGTTGGTTAGCAGCATACCGAAGGCTATCGGCAGCAAGAGCAACGGCTCGTATTTCTTATGAATAGCAAGGTATAGCAGGAAGAACGACACCAAGAGCATTACGCCTTGCTGCCAGGTCATCTGCATGAATCCCATGCCTTGAAAAAATTCAATTATATCCATAATTGCATTTCAAATTACCATTTATTCATTTACCATTTGGTGATTTAGCCAAGAACGATGAGGAGGTCGTCCTGCATTACATTCTGGCCCGGAGTAACAGCAATCTGTTTAACGGTACCGTCCTGCTCTGCCATGATAGCGTTCTCCATTTTCATTGATTCGAGTGTCAGAAGGGTGTCGCCTTTCTTGACTGCCTGACCCTCGGAAACAAGCACTTTGATTACAGAACCGGGCAGCGGGCTCTTCACTTGCAAGCCGCCCGCAACAGGAGCTGCCGGTTTCGGAGCTTCGGCTTTCGGGGCTGCGGGAGCTGCTGCAGGTTTGGCTGCCGGAGCAGCTGCGGGTTTCGGAGCTGCTGCGGGTTTGGCAGGAACTTCTGTTTCTACTTCATATACTTTGCCGTTAACGGTTACGTTCGTTTTGCCGGCTTCTACTTCTTCTACTGCGCATTTGTACTCTGCGCCATTGATTTTAAATGTGAATTCTTTCATAAAATTGTTAATTTTCAAATTCGGTTTCTCAAAAACCTACCTTGTTCTTAGCCCTTTCGGGCACGATTAATGCGGTCAAAAGCCCACATTATTCATTCCTATTGATTTCTCATTCCATGCCGTCTCGTGTTTATGAAGCGAGATCATAGCCGTAGGAATATCATGTTTTTTGTTTTGCGCGAGATAGAGCGCATAAGCGATAGCAACGACATCATCATTGCTTGCCTCAGAGATTGCCATGGCGATAGCAGCCTTCTCTCCTTCTGTAGGTTCGCCTACAGCTTTCTGAGCCGGCTTTTCTACCGGTTTCTCGGCCTTTGGCGCGCGCGGAGCGGTGGCTTTCTGCATGACCCATCCAAAGAACTGGAGGATAAACACCAAGCAGAAAAGCAACGCCAACACGATACCAAAGCCCAAGCCGGTTACTATCCATGTCTCTGCTGTTACTGCTAAAAGTATCATAATTACAGCGGTATATTAGAGTGTTTCTTCAGCGGATTTGTCAGGCGCTTTGTCTGGAGCATCTCGAACGCACGGATGATACGGCTACGGGTGTAGCGCGGCTCGATCACGTCGTCGATATATCCGCGGTTGGCTGCCTGATATGGAGAAGCGAAGAGGTCTTTGTACTCTGCCTCTTTCTCGGCAATGAATTTCTTCTTCTCTTCCGGATCCTCGATTGCCTTGATGGCTTTTGCCTGGAGGACACCTACTGCACCGCTTGCGCCCATTACGGCGATCTCAGCGTTCGGCCATGCGTAGCACATGTCACCACGGAGTTGCTTGCAACTCATCACGATATGGCTTCCGCCGTAGGATTTGCGAACAGTGATAGTTACCTTTGGTACGGTTGCTTCGCCGTATGCAAACATCAGTTTTGCTCCGTGGTCAATGATACCTGCGTACTCTTGTCCGGTTCCGCAGAGGAAGCCCGGAACATCTACGAGGGTCAGAATCTGGATATTGAATGCGTCGCAGAAACGTACGAAACGTGCGGCTTTGCGGCTTGCGTCACAATCAAGCACACCTGCCAGCCAGCTCGGCTGGTTAGCGATGATACCGGTAGAACGGCCGTTGAAACGCGCGAAACCGCAGATCACATTCTTGGCGAAGTCCTTGTGAACCTCCATGAAATCACCGTCGTCCACGATGGTGTTGATGATCTCATGCATGTCGTACGGTTTGTTCGGATCAGCCGGAACGATATCGTTCAGGTTGTCGTCCACGCGGGTTATATCATCGGTGCACTCTACCAGCGGAGCCTCCTCCATGTTGTTCTGCGGGATGAAAGAAACGAGACGGCGTACTTCAGCCAGCGCCTCTTCCTCCGTAGCTGCTACGAAATGGGTCACACCCGATTTGGTAGCGTGGATCTTGGCGCCGCCGAGTTGCTCTACAGTCACGTCTTCGCCTGTCACGGATTTGACTACCTTCGGACCGGTGATGAACATATAACTGTTCTGCTCGGTCATCATGATAAAGTCCGTCAAAGCCGGGCTGTACACTGCTCCACCCGCGCACGGACCGAAGATAACACTGATCTGCGGCACTACGCCGGAAGCCAGAATGTTACGCTCGAAGATCTCTGCGTAACCGGCAAGGGCACATGCGCCTTCCTGAATACGTGCTCCACCCGAGTCGTTCAGACCGATGATCGGCGCACCGAGTTTCATTGCCTGGTCCATCACGTTGCAGATCTTCTGAGCCATCGTCTCGCTCAGCGAACCGCCGATGACGGTAGCGTCTTGCGCAAAGACGAATACCAGACGGCCGTCAATAGTACCCGAACCGACAGCAACGCCGTCGCCCAGGAACACTTTCTTTTCCATGCCGAAATCATGGCAGCGGTGGGTCAGGAACATGTTCACTTCCTCAAACGAACCTTCGTCGAGCAGCATGTTGATGCGCTCACGGGCGGTATAAGAACCCTTGGCATGATGTTTCTCAACGGCTGCTTCACCGCCTCCGGCCATCGCCTTCTCGCGGTTTTCTACTAATTTTTGTAATTTTTCTGTATCCATAAAAATTATAATATTTGATAATTTACAATTTGAAAATTTGAAGATTGAATCTACAAATACCTCATACCGGAGATATCCGAATTTTTTAAGTATTTAATAAAATTATAGATAGAAGTATTTAAGTTAATAGACCTGTCAATGTATTCCTTATATTCCTCATCGGAAATAAATTCCACATCTCTGGCGCGATGTAACTGACTGCGAACTTCTCCACAGGATCCTCTTGCGATGTATAAGAATTGAATAAATTCCTTATTGTTTTCCTTCTCAAATCCCTCTGCAATATTATCCATTATAGATCCAGCTGCAGCACGGATTTGTCCGCAAAAACGATAATCTTTAGAGAATGGCTCGGTTGACGTCAGCCGGTATATATCTTTTGCAAGAATACGTGCTTCCTGCCAAATAGGTAAATCCTCAAACCTCGACCAAGTTGCCATAATCTTCAAATCTTAATCTTCAAATTTTCAAATCCTCAAATCTTCAAATCCCTTAATCCGGCTGTTGGCAGAGCTCGGTCAAAACGCCCTTGGTGCTCTTCGGATGCAGGAACGCGATCATCAGGTTCTCTGCACCTTTGCGCGGAGCCTTGTCGATCAGTTGGATTCCGGCTGCTTCGCATTCAGCAAGTGCTTCTGCTACGTTCTCTACATTGAATGCCACGTGGTGTACGCCGCCGCGGCCTCCGTTTTTCTCAATAAATTTAGCGATAGTGCTCTCCGGGCTCGTAGGCTCGAGAAGCTCGATCTTCACTTCGCCCACTTTGAAGAAAGCGGTACGAACTTTCTGGTCCTCAACGACCTCGATGGAGTAACACTTGTTCCCGGTCAGGAACTCAAAGAACGGTGCAGCCTCTTCAATGGAAGTAACTGCGATACCTAAATGCTCAATGTGCGTAGGTTTCATAATGAAAATTATTATTAGTGTTAATTTTTAATGTATTCAACCTTCATATTTCGCAAAACACGAAATCGGCTACAAAGATACAACAAAAAAATGAAATATGCAAGCGCGCGCGCGATTTTATTTTAAAAATGTATATTTTACGAAGCCGGAATTTGGATATATGGAAAAAAAGTATTATCTTTGCATCGGATTTGGGAGAAACTTTTCTTTGCGACCTTTTCCTGCGCTTATCTCCCGCTGACGTACCTCGAATCTCCCCCTAATCACCCCGTAATCACCCCCTTATCACCCCCTTATCACCCCCTTTTGAGTGCTTGAAACCTCTGTTTTTTCCTTGTGGAGGAATAGGCTCGCCGGTACATCGGCGAGAGGTAGACGGATGGAGGAATGAGCGGGCAATTGAATTGCCCTGAAACTACCAAGAAAGAAAAACGCCGGATAATATCCGGCACAATGGACGTTGAGGGATCCGGCGGCAAAAATGCCACCGAAAGGAACAACCGGCATCAAATGCCGGGCTAATGGACGAAGGGGAAATAAAGCGGAGCGAAACTCCGGCAACAGAGATGCCGGACACAAGACACCGCGTGGCAGAAGAACGCTGAGCGAGGAAAAGGAAAGGACGCGGAGCGTAAACAACAAAAAGGGGATAGCACCGCAGGTAAACGACCAAAAGCCGCACATGGATGGGCGGCGCATAGACGCTAATATATGGGCGGGCAATACTATTGCCCTGAAAAAGAAGAAAGACCAGATATGTATTCGTCTAAGATTCCGGTTAGTTTGGCCGCCCCTTCCGTTTCCAAATGGTCGGAATCATGGAAATCATCCTCTACGAATCGCGAGTCTTTAAATAGATTTAAATATCTGACATTGCTGTATTGGCGAACAAAACTTTCACACACTCTAATCATTAATGAATATTGGGCGGAATCAACACAATCATAATACGTGCTACAAACAGGTGTCGTCACAATCAATACATTCACATTTCTTTCTGCGCAATTATTTATAATCGTCTCCATACAAGCAATATTTTCCCGAATAACAGGCTGTGACTTTTCGAGGTCATTGGTATGGAATTTTGCTCTCTGCGGCCCATCCATATACCAATTATCGCCACGATTCTCTTTTGAATATCCCCTATCAAAGCCCAGAGAATCACAGGAATTGTCATCAGAGCCTTTTATCCAATATCTGCCCACTCGTTTTATTTGTTTATAGAACGAAAGAGGATTTCCTATAATCTCAAAGTTGTATTTCGGTTCGTATTTGTGATAGGGGCAATCGTAATAAATACGATAATTCTTAATACGCCACCATTCTGTTCCTAATTCCATCTTGCTTGTCATCGTGAAATATGAAACCGGTAGAATTACCCATTCCAAAGAATCAGCTTTTTCAATATATTTATTAAAAATAAAAGCATCATATTTTAACGGTTGCGAAACATGCGCAGAGTTGAATGCAGGTTTGGAGAAATATTGAGGATTAATACCATACAGTCCATGAGAAGAGCCAAAACTCCATATATGGACAGAAGATATATTTTTGTCCAACCAATTCTTTTTGAATGAATATGAATTTGGAACTGCGCGCATTCCTATTTCCAATATACAGAGACCAAGTGATATAGGAATGAAAAATAGTATGATTGTCTTGATAAATCGTTTCATGACTTAAAATTGGAAATAAATAAAGGTATGTTCAGTTCCGGCATTCGAAATGATAAATAGTATCAGAATGTAATAGAAGACGACGCGCAACCATTTGTACTTGTGAGCATCTGTTACTTCTAATCCATGTTGTTTGTTACGTTGGAACCATTCAACAAGAAGCATGGTAATTATAAGGATATTAGTTGGCCACACTAAATTCTCATCGGGCAAGAAGAAGCGGTAACTTGCGCGGAGAGTGCCCCACTGAAGCATTCTTTCTAAATAATGTAACAAAGTGGGCATGTGTGGCGCACGGAAAATAATCCAGCCGAGGACAACAAGAAGGAACGTACAAAGGATTTGGAGGGATTCTTTCCATGTGGGCAAGAATCGTCCTTCGGCTACTTGGTTCGTGTATTTACGGTTCTTGCCAAGGAGGATGAGAGGGAGGAACAACAAAGCGTGGTATGCGCCCCAAGCAATGAAGGTCCAGTTCGCGCCATGCCAGAAACCGGAGAGAAGGAAAATGACAAACGTGTTGCGGATGATGATTAGTTTTTTGTAGCGGTCGGGGTTCTGGATGTGGGCAGGGATCTCCGGTCGGCTACCGCCGAGAGGGATATAGACGTAGTCGCGGAACCAGGTAGTGAGGGAGATATGCCATCTCCGCCAAAACTCTGCTATATCGCGAGAGAAATAAGGATTGTTGAAGTTGCGCATCAGTTTGATGCCAAAGAGTTCTAACTCTGTCTGCGGTTCCTGTTTCTTTGGACGTCCCATACCTTTACGACCTGTTCCTTGTGGCTTTATAGTGCGCAGAGCCTCATATCCGCCTTGTCTGTAGATACGCGTCCAGCGGGATACTGCTGCTTGAGAAACATGATACTCTGCGCTAACACGGTGCAAAGGTACATGTTTTTCTGCATATTCGCAAACAATTTTGCATTTTTCTTCAAAATTTGCATGTTTGTTTGGTCGTTTTTGCAAACCTGCTATGCCATTTTGGCGATAGCGCTCTAACCATTCTGACACATAATGCTCTTCTATTCCAAGCATACGACCTACACCCCTGGGTGCATAACCTTCTAAACATTTTTGAACCGCTAATAGCCGTTCTTCAATTGAATGTTTCTTATACATATAACAAACCCCAAAAGTTTTGTGTTCAACTTTTGGGGTTCATTACACATCTGCGACGCTTTTTTATTGCACTCTAAATAAACTTTTTTAGGTTTATCGCTGACGCTTGGTTGTTTACCTCCTCCGGAGGTGCGGGTTCGTCCTAACGGACGACGGTAAGTTTACTTATAAGTCGGTCGGTTAGCGACGTAAACGCATGTACTCGTCAGAGTATGCAACAAGCGGCAGGGTTTATCTATGTTTATTTTTTTTTCGGGGTCCCCGACGAATTTTAATTCGTGGGGTAAAGCGCAGGACGAGATGTAGGCACTATACAAGTGAACAAATAGAAAAACTTTATTTATGTTTATGTCTGACGCTTGGTTGTTTACCTCCTCCGGAGGTGCGGGCTCGTCCTAACGGACGATGTTAAGTTTACTTATAAGTCGGTCGGTTAGCGACGTAAACGCATGTACTCGCCAGAGTATGCAACAAGCGGCAGGGTTTATCTATGTTTATTTTCCTTTTGGCAGTCGTGCGGAGTCTCAGTCCAAGCACTAAAGCACTTCCGTTAATAATTCTCAGCCAGCAGTTGGAAATAAGCCTGTGCATGATGGCAAACAGGGCACTCTTCCGGAGCCGCTTTACCTACTACGATATGGCCGCAGTTGGAGCATTGCCAGATACAGTCGCCCTCACGCGAGAAGACAACCTTATCCTCGATATTCTTCAGTAATTTACGATAGCGTTCCTCGTGATGTTTCTCTATCTCACCTACCATCGCGAACTTAGCGGCGATCTCGATAAATCCTTCTTCCTCTGCCTCTTTTGCCATGCGGGCATACATATCTGTCCATTCGAAGTTCTCCCCGTTAGCGGCATCAGCCAGATTGACTGTGGTATCACTGATCTTACCGCCATTGAGGTATTTGTACCATAGTTCCGCATGCTCTTTCTCGTTAGCCGCTGTCTCTTCGAAGATCTTACTGATCTGTACATAACCGTCTTTCTTTGCCTTCGAAGCGAAGAAAGTGTATTTGTTACGTGCCATTGATTCACCGGCAAAAGCCTCCTGGAGGTTTTTCTCGGTCTTTGTTCCTTTTAAGTCTTTCATAATGGTTAATGTTTTTTTTGATGATTAATGTCACTCACTTATTTATCAATCTTTGATTGATTACCTCCCAATTGATAATCTGCCATAGAGCCTGCAGATGTGCGGCGCGGCGGTTACGATAATCGATATAGTAGGCATGCTCCCATACATCCATTGTCAGTAGCGGTTTTAGCCCTTTGGTAATAGGATTATTGGCATTGGTCTCTTGTGTGATTACCAGCCTGCCGTCTTTGTCTGCCGATAACCATACCCAGCCGGATCCGAAGAGTGTCACTCCTTTCTGCTCAAACTCCGCTTTGAAAGCATCGAACGAACCGAAATCCCGCTCAATAGCCTTCATGATCTCTAACTCACTCATTCGCTCATTCGCTAATTCGTTCGTCGGTGCAAACTGCGTAAAATACAGATTATGGTTCAGTATCTGTCCGGCGTTGTTAAAAATACCGCCTTGTGCCTTGCATACGATCTCTTCCAGCGGCATAGATTCATATTCCGTGCCGGCAATTAGTTTGTTGAGGTTGTCTACGTAGGTCTGCAGGTGTTTGCCGTAATGAAACTCAATCGTTTCCTGACTGATAACCGGCTCCAGCGCATTAGGAGCGTAAGGTAATGAGATAAGTGAAAACATAGCAATAAGTTTTAGCGTCAAATTTGAATTATTTCGCTGCAAAGGTACAACAAATTTTTGAAATGTACAAATTTTAATCGAAAAAAATCATCTGTGCTTGTACAAGGGAGTTCTTTCGGTTAAAAGGTTGTCGTTTGCAGCCACGGCGTCAGCCGTATCAATCGAGCTTTGCTCGAAGCAATTGCGCAGCATCTCTGCTGTAGCGGATTTGGATGGTAAGCCGCGCTGCAAGCTCGCTCTGTTTTTCACATTTTGTAAGTTGCAGGATGCAACGCGTTTTCGTGAGCGCTTAGCATGTGTATTACGCCTTCGGTGACGGTTACATCCTTTGGATGTGCGGTGTTGTCCTGGCGGGCAACTTTAAATGTATTTATTAGTAGTCCGGCGGGACATCATCGCACGAGCTCGCCAGAGCATCCGGCGCCAAGGCTAATCGCATGCGTTGCGCGAGTTTTTGATTACCTAATGTTTTCTTTTGTTTTCTTCGCTCCGCGGTTTTCTTCGCTCCGCGGTTTTCGATTATCAATCGCCCCATTTTGTGTAAAAACAAAGTTTTTTGAACGATTATTTGCTTTTTATTTGCATATATGCAAAAAAAATCGTACCTTTGCGCTTCAAATTGTATGCACCCATATGCGCACGAGCGAATCGAATATTATCATCTATAACACGCTTGACGGAAAGGCGAGCGTAGTTCTTTATGCCCAAGATGGTAGTGTATGGATGAATCAAAACCAATTGGCGGAACTTTTTGACACCTCTAAGCAAGGCATAGGCCAGCACATTGCTAACATATTGACAGAGAAAGAATTAGATGCTAATTCAGTTGTAAAGAAATTCTTTACTACTGCCTCGGATGGTAAGAGGTATGAGGTGGCATTTTACTCGCTGGAGATGATTCTGGCTATCGGATTCAGAGTGCGGAGTAAACGCGGTACGCAGTTCCGTATTTGGGCCAATCAGCATCTGACGGAATATTTGGTCAAAGGGTTTACAATGGATGATGAGCGTTTGAAGAACCCTGACGGACGCCCGGATTATTTTGATGAACTGTTAGAACGGATACGCGAGATTCGTGCGTCTGAAAAGCGGTTTTACCAGAAAGTACGTGACTTGTTATCACTCAGTAGCGATTATGATAAGACTGACAAAGCAACGCAGATGTTCTTCGCTGAGACGCAGAACAAATTGCTGTATGCTGTGACTGGACAAACAGCTGCAGAGATTATAGTAGGACGTGCTGATGCTGCACAACCAAACATGGCACTTACTTCGTGGCAAGGAAGCGTAGTTCGTAAAGGTGATATTTATACGGCTAAGAATTACTTGCTGCAAGATGAGGTAGACACGCTGAATAAATTAACTACATTATTCTTGGATACGGCGGAGTTGCGCGTGAAAGAGCGTAAAGATTTGACGTTGCGTTATTGGCGTGAGACAGTAGATGGGTTGTTGAATTTTCAAGGAAAGGTAGTGCTGCAAGGAGCAGGAACGATAAGCAACAAGCAGATGGAAGAGCATGTTGACGCAGTGTATGAAGAATTTCAAGCGCGCCGGAAAGCATTAGCGCTCGCAGAAGCAGAGCAGGTTGATAAAGAACTCTTTGCCGCCGAAGAAGCAATAGAAAGAAGAACGAAACAATAGCAGATGCAAACGTCAACTGACCTGAAACATATCAATCCCCGCCTCATCCGCCTGATTAAGGCCATAGGCACAGAGACCCTCACGCGCCGAGGCATCTGCGGAAATATGGATTTGAAGTGCCGCCGGAGTTTGTGGGATTATTATGTGATGCCGGCGCGGGATGCGGGATTGGTGGAAATGACCTATCCGGATCATCCTAACAGTCCGGATCAATCATATCGCCTTACGCCTAAGGGCCTTGAATTGTTAAGCAATCTGACGAATGAAGATGGAGAGTAGTTTGAATATAGACCAACTTGTTTATGCAGTCATTGGCTGTATGCATGAGGTGTACCGTCAGCTTGGCCCCGGTCTGCCTGAATATGTTTATCAGGAGGCACTGATGTCCGAATTACTTGCAAAGGGGCTCACAGCATACAAGGAACTGGAGTTCCATCCTTTGTATAAAGGGCAATCGATGAAGACTTATATCAAGATGGATATGGTAGCGGAGTGTTCGGAGGGAAAGGTTATTATTGAATGTAAAGCAATGTGGCAACTAACAGAGCGCGAACGTTATCAGGTATTTGGGTATTTGCGTGCTACTGATTGGCCGGTTGCAGTGCTTGTTAATTTTGGAGCAAGCCCTCGTGCGCAGATTGAGCGTTATCGTTTGGAGAATGATAAGATTGTTGCCTTTTAGCACAAGCGTGTGCAAAAGTGTAGTATACTTGTTTTTTTACATTTTGTAAGCATAGCGCGTTTTCGTGAACAACCATCAAGGGCCTGACGCTAAGCAGGCAATGGAGAGGAATGGATTAGTCGGTTGTCTGGGAGCTCGCTCACAAGAACACGAATAAGCAATTACTCTGTAGAGCTATTAAGCTCATGAGGTTGTGAGTTTTGGGTTACCTGAAAATGCGTTAGGGTGCAAGCAGGGTACAAGCAGGGTACGAGGTTGTGAGTAATGCGTATGAACAGAGATGTTGACAATGTGTGAGAGGATTAGCATATTTGTTTTTCACATTTTGTAAGCATAGCGCGTTTTCGTGAACAACCATCAAGGGCCTGATGCTAAGCAGGCAATGGAGAGGAATGGATTAGTCGGTTGTCTGGGAGCTCGCTCACAAGAACACGAATAAGCAATTACTCTGTAGAGCTATTAAGCTCATGAGGTTGTGAGTTCTTGGTTACCTGAAAATGTGTTAGGGTACAAGCAGGGTACAAGCAGGGTATGAGGTTGTGAGTAATGCGTATGAACAGAGATGTTGACAATGTGTGAGAGGATTAGTATGCTTGTTTTTCACATTTTGTAAGCATAGCGCGTTTTCGTGAACAACCATCAAGGGCCTGATGCTAAGCAGGCAATGGAGAGGAATGGATTAGTCGGTTGTCTGGGAGCTCGCTCACAAGAACACGAATAAGCAATTACTCTGTAGAGCTATTAAGCTCATGAGGTTGTGAGTTTTTGGTTACCTGAAATGCGTTAGGGTGCAAGCAGGGTACAAGTAGGGTACAAGCTATAGGAAGAGAAATAAGATAAAGACAATATATGAGCAAGAATATTGCGATAGAGTTTGAACATGTAAGCAAGCAGTATCGGCTGGGGTTAGTGAGTACGAAGACCCTGAGCCACGACATCCGCCGCTTCTGGATAACGAACGTCCTCGGCAAAGAGGACCCGTATCTGAAGATCGGCGAGACGAACGACCGTGCAAAAAAAGGATCAAGTGAATACGTCTGGGCACTGAGGGATATTGATTTTAAGGTGGAGCAAGGCGACGTTGTCGGCATCATCGGTAAGAACGGTGCCGGCAAGAGCACATTGCTCAAGCTGTTGAGTCGTGTAACTGGTCCCACTACTGGGACCATAAGAGCCCATGGCCGAATAGGTTCGTTGCTGGAAGTCGGCACAGGATTCCACGGCGAGATGACGGGTAGGGAGAATATCTTCATGAACGGCGCTATCCTCGGCATGACGCGTAATGAGATCCAAGCCAAACTGGATGAAATCATTGATTTCTCCGGCTGCGAGAGATATATTGACACCCCTGTAAAAAGATATAGTTCCGGTATGACAGTCCGCTTAGGCTTCGCTGTAGCTGCTTTCCTGGATCCTGAGATCCTCGTCGTGGACGAAGTCCTTGCCGTTGGCGACGCCGAATTCCAGAAGAAAGCCATCGGCAAGATGAAAGATGTCTCCCAAGGCGAAGGCAGGACAGTGCTTTTTGTTAGTCATAATATGGGCTCAATTCGCCAGTTATGTAAGACGGGTATCGTTTTAGATAAAGGATCTGTAACTTATTCCGGCGGAGTGTTTGGAGCCGTAGATTATTATCTTGCAACAAATGCATTTGTTCAAACAGCAACTCATGTTGATATTGAGGAATCTCAACATGATAAGAGTCGTAGCATGGATGCTCAGTTGGTAATGGCTGAGTTTGTTGAGGATAAAGCCGTATTTGCGTCTGATGAAGATATTAAAATAAGAGTAAAGGTTAAGTCCAGAGTGAAAATAGAGAATTGCCGAGTAAATATCGGTATATATGACACGTCGGAAGCACCTATTGGCTCTTATTCTTCTGACGCCTTTTTTAAGATTGGCGCAGGAGAAGAAAAACTCTTAGAATATACAATAAAAAGACCCAATTTGGCATTAGGATCTTATTCTATAGCTTTCTCTGTAGGAATGGGAAATGCAGCGGAAGGAGAAACTAATCTTGATGTTATTCATCACGTGTTGACATTTGAGATTGACAAACTTTCCAAAGAAAAGAATTTATACTTTGTCAAATGGGATAGTAGTTGGGGAGTAATGCGATTTGAAGCTGAAATGAAGGAATTATAATTATGAAAGCAGTTATTTTAGCCGGAGGTTTTGGCACTCGTATTAGCGAGGAAAGCCATTTAAGACCAAAGCCAATGATTGAGATCGGAGGAAAACCCATCTTATGGCATATCATGAAATGGTATAGCCGCTTTGGCATCAATGAGTTTATTATCTGTGCAGGATATAAGCAAGATGTAATAAAAGAATGGTTTGCTAACTATTTTATTCATACTTCAGATATCACGTTTGATTTCACTAATGGTAGAGATATAATTGTACATAGCCAACACGCCGAGCCATGGAAAGTGACTATAGTTGATACAGGCTTGAAAACCATGACCGGAGGACGTATCAAGCGAGTGAAAGACTATATCGGTAACGAGCCTTTCTGTATGACATACGGCGATGGAGTGAGTGATGTGGATATAGAGGCGTTAGTAGAATTCCATAAGAAAAACGGGCATATTGCCACACTGACGGGTATTATTCCTGAAGGACGTTTTGGTATTATGGACTTGCAGGGAGATAGTATTAAGTCTTTCCGTGAAAAAAACAAAGAAGATACAGGCTGGATTAATGGTGGATTTATGGTTCTAGAACCGAAAATCTTTGAATATCTGAGCGGAGATGAGTGCGTTTTTGAACGCGAACCATTAGAAAGACTCGCCCAAGAAGGTCAGTTGGATTGCTATAAACATGAAGGCTTCTGGCAGTGCATGGATACGCTTCGCGACAAGGAAAAATTAGAAAAACTCATTGCAGAAAACAAAGCACCTTGGATGGATTTTAACTAAAAATTTTAAGTATATGACAAAACAAGCAATTATTGATGTTATTCAAAAATTCGCAGAGAATAGCGGAAAAATGTATTACCAAGAATTTTATATTGGTATCACAAGTGATATTAATGAGAGATTATTCAAGGGACATAAAGTTGATGAAAATAATAGTGCTTATATTTATAAATGTGCCGATACAGAAGAAATAGCGCGAGATGTAGAAAAACATTTTCTTGATAAAGGAATGAAAGGTGATACTGGAGGAGGGACAGGAAATAATGATGTAAAATGGGTATACTGCTATGTTTTAGCAAAAAATACTGAACCATAGGTATATTGTAATAGATTTAGTTTTGAAGGCTAATTATTATTGAAACGATTTACATAAAGGATGACATAAGTGACATGCATTCTATTATAATCAGTTTGATCACAGCAGAAGCTATAGCGCTCACTGCTGATTGGTACAAACGGTATCAAAGTGAGGATGTATATCAGTTATGTGCGGAAGAAATCAAATCTTTTACCACCGAGTGATGAGCGAGAGATGACCGAGAGAAGAGCAAGAGACAAATAATTAGAAAATGATAGAAGAAAACGAAATATCAAAGCAACCGCATATCGTGAAATCTCATGATATATGTATTGATACGGACTATGCTGAATGGATCGCCGAGTTGAAGCACCGCTATCGTTCGGCGCAAGTGAAGGCTTCTGTGCGTGTGAATGCGGAAAAATTGCTCTTCAACTGGGAGCTGGGACGTGACTTGGTGCAAAAAAAGGCCGAAGAACGTTGGGGCGCAGGAGTAGTAGAGCAAGTGAGCCTTGATCTCCAGCGTGAGTTTCCTAATGCAGAAGGGTTTTCGACCCGCAATATCTGGTATATGAAACAGTGGTATTTGTTTTATTATCAGGAGGATACAAAAATGCACCAACTTGGTGCAGAAATTGAAAGTACAAAACTGCACCAGTTTGGTGCAGAAATTGATGACTCAAAACTCCACCAATTCGGTGGAGAATTTCCAGCTCCATTTGCGTTAGTTCCTTGGAGACACCATGTAGAGATTATCTCCAAATGCAAATCCGTTGATGAAGCGTTGTTCTATATAAGCAAGACGATAGAGCAGGGTATGAGTCGTGCAGCATTGGTGAATTGCATTAAGGCGAACTTATACGAACATCAAGGAAAGATACTCAATAACTTTGCCGAGCACATGCCTGCTTTGCAGAGTAAGCTGGTGCAAGAGGTGCTCAAAGAGAACTATGATTTCGGCTTTGCAACCGTGAAGCATGAGATTTACGACGAGCAGGAGTTAGAAGAGGCCTTGAGCAAAAGTGTAGCAGATCTGTTGCTGGAACTCGGGACAGGCTTTGCGTTTATAGGAAGACAGAAGGAACTGATAGCCGGAGATACGACGCGCAGGATTGATTTGCTTTTCTATCATATCCGCTTGCGTTGCTATATAGTGTGCGAACTGAAAGCAAAGGCTTTTGAACCGGAATTTGCCGGTAAACTGAATTTCTATGTCAATGCGGTAGATGACCTATTGAAAGCCGAAGATGATAATCCAACTATCGGCTTGCTTATCTGTTCGGATATGAATAAAGCGGACGTGCAATGGTCGTTCCGGGGCATCAGTACTCCAATGGGAGTGGCAACGTATAATAATGTGCGCATCAAAGACATGCTTCCGACGCAAGAACAACTGAAGGAGCGCATGGAACTGCTCCAAAAAGAGTTGCGCGAAACAAAACGACTGATGAAAGCAAATAAGTGATCACCGAGCGATGAGTTGGAGATAACCGATAGACAAATGTAAATTGCTTACGGGATAGAAACGAGACGAAAAGGAGACAATCAATATGCAATAACAAAGTCAGGTTGCGCTAAACTGCCACAATATAAAACTGTTATTAAAATTTGAATGAACTATTGACTAATATAAACAAATTTTGTATGAGTAAGAAGCGTACCACATTCTATGATTTTAAATCAAATATTGACTTTGACCTGCCATCAAGAAAACAACTTGAAAAGCGACTGGGAGATTATGATGTACTTGCAGAATATACCATCTGTGCGTTGAGAGATTTTCAGTATAGTGTTGCACATAGTGGTATTAATAAAAAGCAGTTTTTCAAAGAAAGAATAATGAAACATAAAATAAATATGGGTAGTTACGTGGAGTATAATAATATGGAGCATGACCTATGTATGTTGTTTATGATTAATTCTTATGCAATGTTAAACGAATTTATCATTGCCTTTAGAGATGATATTAGGGATCTTATTAAATATGATTTTAAACTATCGGATAAAGAAGGTATTAGCAAAGTTGAAAAGTTGAATATCTCTTTAGAGGAAATCGGTATCAAGTCAGCCTGTCCTATCTGGATTCTACAATGTCTAAATTATTATAGATATGTAAGAAATGCTACCGCGCACAATGATGGACTTGAGATACAATGTGATGAGGCATATAAATTGATAGATATTAAACAGATACATAGTGTATATCCAACATTTAAGGACAAGGCTCCTAACCCAGTTAATCATATAAAAATTGATGATTTTTACTTTTACTCTGCATGTATCAAGCATTATGCCAACTATCTAGTAATGGCGCTCAAAGGTAAAGTAGATTGGGCAAATATAGGACAAACACATCACTTGTTTCAACGAAAAAATATCCCGAAAGGAACAAATCCTATGACTTGGGTGAATGGCATCCTTACAAGATATAATTGTCATGCAACACAAGCAGCTCGAGATCAAATAGTAGAATATATTAAAGCAAATAAGTAACATAAAATGAAAGTAATTTTATCTACAGAAAGTCCAATAGCGGCACTAAGATTGAGGAATGAAATTGTTAAACAAGTTTCAGAACAAACCACCAATCATATATTGACATGGTCGTATCTAAAATCTGCCGATGGGTATGATATATTATATCATGATGCAGAGCAGTTTGTTTCCTATCCGGAGAGAAATGTTTTATTTAGGATACAGTTGGATGGTGCTAATTTATATTTTTCGACGGCTTGGTGGAAAAATAATCCTAGACCGAGCGAGGATATGTTTTGTTTACATGTAGGACGGTTAGTAGAGATGTTGCTAACTCACTTTAGAGCTTTTTTTGGTAAACTTAATATCATTGATTACTGATGGCAAATATTAAAGAAATGAAAGATGAAAAAAATCCATATATTGGAGAACTTACTGATAATCTAGAAGAGTTTATCGAAAACATAAAATGCCTTAAAGAAACGTATGGTTATAGCGAAGGAACATTACAACAGCAATATAAAGAAGCTAAGAAAGCACACGATGATTTTTTAGCAAAATATAGTAATGGGAAATATACACAAATCCCTTCAAGTCAAAATCGCGTATATAAGAAATTAGAAAAAAGGCGAAATCGTGCTCAACGTGCTTTTGATTTAATCCCTCCGACTTATATCATATCACTTGTTTCCTTGTATGATTCTTTTTATGCAGGTTTGATTAGGTGTATATATCACGCTTTCCCCGAGAAATTACAAGAATGCAATAAACAATTTCTTTTTAGAGATATTTGTAATTTAGAATCTCTGCTTGATGTCAAGCAAAAAATAGTAGATTCTGTTATAGAAGAAGAATTACGAGCGTCACATAGTGAACAATTAGATTGGTTAGGAAAGTTCATTGATGTTAAATTATTAAGTAATCCTAATGAATGGTCTGATTTTATAGAACTTACCGAACGAAGAAATCTTTTTGTTCATGCAGATGGACTCGTATCACAGCAATATATTTCTGAATGCAAAAAGTTTAATGTTAATTTTGGAGAAGTCCCCAAAGGAAGTAAACTAACAGTTTCCAAAGAATATTTTGATAATTCTTTTAAATTATTATATAAAATTGCTATACAACTCACTTTGTTGATTTTAAACAAAACCTATCTCGGTAAATACTCAATAACTTCTGCAAATATTGATGAAGTGATCATTAATAACGTATATGAGTTGATAAGTTCAAAATTGTATGACACAGCTATCTGCATTTCTGATTTTACTTTAGACAAGCATTTTACTCACAATTCCAAAGATAGGTGCTATATAATTCTAAATAAAGCACAAGCTTATAAATGGTCCAACAACGAAGATGAATGTATAGCTCTTCTGGCGCAGGAAGATACCACGACTTGGAATGATGATTTATTAATACCAAAACTAGTATTAGAGAATAAATTTGATGAGGTCTATGAAAAAATGAGAAAAGTAGGTGGAAGAAGTGATATAGTGTCCTCTGATGCATATAGAAATTGGCCAATATTTCAGGAAATAAGAAAAGAAGAAGAGTTTGTCAAAGTATATTCAGAAATATTTGGAGAGGAATTAGATGGAGAAACATCCATAAGAATTGTAGAGGATCCTGAATTAAAAACTATTGAGTCTTCTATACTTTCTGATTAGATTATGTAACTAGTTTTATTAAATATCTATGAATCGTATTTTAAATAATTCTATTTTATTACGATAGTTCATTATGCTAAACATAACAAATAAAATAGATTTTTGTAGATGCAATGTGCGTGGAGAATAGGAGATTTTATCCTCTCGTATCTGTCTCGTATGTCTCTTGTAAGTGAGGCGTAGCAGAACTGAAAAAATCAAGAGCATAAATCAATAAAAATGACAATACAGAAAACACCCATAGAAGGCCTATTGGTTCTGCAAACGGAGAACAAAGAAGGGACTATGGACTCATATGATTACTAATCTTGATATTAATTAAAACATATGGCATTTAATAACGTATATAAAGGAAAGAAAGTCCTCGTGACCGGCAATACTGGTTTTAAAGGGAGTTGGTTAACCACTTGGCTTACGATGTTAGGCGCTGAAGTGTATGGCTATAGTCTTAGCATACCGACAAGTCCGGCAATGTTCGAAGTGGATGACTTGCACGAGCGTATTCATTATCGGTTCGGAGACATCCGTGACAGAGAGGCGACGAATACGTATATACAAGAAGTAAAGCCAGATTTTATCTTCCACCTTGCAGCGCAAGCAATTGTTTCTACTTCATATCAAGAACCATTTGATACAATTACAACAAATGTAGTTGGCACAGCTTCTGTTCTTGAAGCGATTCGCAATATTGATTGGTCTTGTACGTGCGTTTTGATTACGAGCGATAAAGCCTATGATAATGTTGAGTGGATCTGGGGATATCGCGAGACGGATGCTATGGGTGGAAAAGATGTGTATTCTGGTTCTAAAGGCGCAGCAGAACTAACTATTAAGTGCTATTGGCATTCATTTATCAACAAAATGCCGAATATCAAGATGGGTATTGCTCGTGCTGGTAATGTAATAGGTGGTGGCGATTGGGCAAAAGATCGAATCATTGTGGATTGCGTGAAGGCATTCTCAAAAAGTGAAGTCGTAGAAATTCGTAGTCCCAAAGCGACTCGCCCTTGGCAGCATGTACTGGAGCCTTTAAGCGGATACTTAACATTAGGGCAGTATTTATATGAAGGTAGGTCAGAGAACGGGGAAGCTTATAACTTTGGACCGAGAGCAGAGCAAACGAAAACCGTATTTGAATTAGTGCAAGATTTGGCAAAACTATGGGGAATGGACCCCGAGAAGGCAGTGCAAATAACAGGTAATGTCCCATTTCACGAGGCTACGCTACTCAAACTGAATTGCGATAAGGCTTTAGCGTATCTTGATTGGCATTCTACGCTTCATTATGAGCAATGTATTCAATTCATCGCAGATTGGTATAGTGCTTACTATGTGGATAATCGAAGAGATATGTTTGAACTGACATGTGCGCAGATTGAAGCATACATGGATGCTGCGTATAAACAACATTTAAAGTGGGCAGAAAAATGAAAATTTTGATTACTGGAGGAACCGGTTTCGTTGGCAAAACATTAATTCCTGAGTTGTATAATTCTGGCTATACAGACATATGTTTATTGGTGCGTAATGTAACTAAAGCAAATAGACTTTTTGCGGGTGTAAGACTATCGATTATAGACTCTAATGATACTGCTTGGCGCAAAAACATAATTGCTTACAATCCCGATGTGGTAATACATTTAGCAACTTGCCCCAATCATCACAATGATGCATTAAGTGTTCAACAAGTAGTTGAAACCAATTTGTTGTTTACATCATTAGTAGCAGAAGCAGTATCTCAAACCGACTGCAAATATTTCATAAATACAGGCACATTTACAGAATTCTTTACCGGCGATGTAGAAAGTAAAAATGATACTAGGACGGAATATTATCCTAATAATTTCTATTCTGCTAGTAAAACCGCAACAAGGGCATTATTAAACTTTTGGCAGAAAGTAGGAAAATGGAAGTGGATTAATGTGATACCATATTCTCCTTATGGAAGATATAATGAGACAACGAAAGTATTTGATTTAATATACCGTTCTATTAGTTCAAAATATCCTATAAAATTGAGTGAAGGAAAACAAATCTTGGATTTTATACATGTCGATGATATTGCGCGATTCTACACTGTGCTCTTAAATCATCTACAGGATATAACTGATGATTATACACAATTATATTTAGGTTCGGGAATAGGTCATTCTTTACGCGATGTCGCAAGTAGCATGGAGAAGATAACTAAAAAGAAAGTTAAGGTAGAATGGGGCGCTTTAGCATATAGGCCAATGGATACTATGTACGCTATTGCGCCTATTGAAAAGAATCCGTCATGGTTTTCTTGGCGCGCGAAAATAGGAATTGAAGAAGGTATTCAAATCTACATTGATGATGTTACGGGTCGATAATCTCATATTAGGAGCGGGGATAGCTGGATTAGGAGCAGCATATGTAATGCATAAATCTGGTAAGCAAGCTTTGGTTGTAGAAAAAGATGCAACCTATGGTGGCTTGTGCGGTAATATAGAAAAGGACGGCTTTCGTTTTGATCGATTTGTGCATTTTACCTTCACTAATAATGAAGAAATAAACACTATCTTTCGTGAGTCTTGTGTCGAGGTAATAAAGCACATTCCTAATCCATATAATATATACCATCGTAAATGGGTAAAACATCCCGCTCAAAATAATTTATATCCATTAAGTTCAAAAGAAAAAGACGCAATTATAAGTGATTTCAAGGCGAGACCTATCGTAGATGCAAGCTATGTGCCAAAGAACTATGAGGAATGGTTGCGGCTACAATTTGGAAACTATTTTGCAGAGCATTTCCCCATGGTGTATACTCAAAAGTATTGGATGAAAGAGGCAAAAGAACTACGTACAGAATGGGTGGGGAATCGTGTTTACCAACCATCATTAGATGAAGTTATCGCTGGTAGTCAATCTCCCGACACGCCGGTAACATACTATGCAAAGGAAATGCGTTATCCGCAAAAAGGAGGATATAAAGCATTGTTAAAATCGTTAGCAGATGCAGCAAATATAGAGTATGGTATGTGTGTGGCTGAAATATGCCCTATCGAGAAACAAGTACGTTTCGCGAATAAAAAAGAGATTCAATATGAGAAATTGTATTCTAGTCTGCCGTTGCCAGTAGTGATAAACTGTATCCAGAATGTGCCGGATGTAGTGCGCAAGGCTGTCAATCAATTAGAATGTACTTCAGGATACCATATCTCTATTGCTTTAAAAACGAAAAATATTCCTCCGTATCTCTGGTGGTATATTTACGATGAAGATATTTTAGCTGCGCGTGTGTATTCTCCTTCATTGAAGAGTCAGGATAATGCTCCTGAAGGGTGCAGTAGTTTACAGATGGAAGTGTATTGCAAGGAAAACGAATTTACAAGACAAGAACTGATTGATGGAACTGTTGGAAAACTTATAGAGTCGGGAATTATTAAAGAAGAAAATATATTATTTATTCATATTGGTTTCGAGAAATATGCCAATGTGATATTTACGGAGCCGATTTATCGTGCAAGAAAGATTGTCCGCGATTGGCTTCGAGAGCAAGGAATTGAAACAATAGGCAGATTTGGAGAGTGGGATTACCTCTGGTCTGATCAGAGTTTATTAAGTGGATTAAAAGTAAAGTAAGGTGCTTGATATGGAGAGAAATTTTAGTATAGACATTATTAAGATTTGCTCGTGTTTAGGAGTATGTACTCTGCATTTCTATATCCGCGAAATGGAGTCATCGGGTAATTTTAGACCTGATTTTGTATTATTCTATGTGGCAACTATTGCAATACCATTGTTCTTTATGGTGAACGGTTATCTTTTAATGTCTAAAACAAGAGAGTCGTCTTATTATATTAATAGAATACTGAATATCTTTAAAATTGTTTTTACGGTTAATGCACTATACTACATCGTAATCCACTTTATAAGAGGACAGTATCTTATAAATCCTATCAAAAAACCGCTTATTGAAACATTCCATAATCTTTTCTTACAAGAAGGAGTATTTAGCATTTTCTGGTTTTTAGGAGCATTGTTGATTATATATACGATATTGGCAGTGATACCTTCTTCGTATCTAACAACAAAGGCAATAGTTATTGCAATAGTGACCTTCATGATAATGTCGTTTGTGGTGAATGTTACTAATTTGTTTCCTGCGGTTTACACACACACACACACACACACACACAAGTGGCGCAGACATTATTTGAAGCATATATACCTCAAACTTTTAGGTTGTATAATCATATAAATTATTTTCTTATAGGTGGACTGATTGCAAGATTAAAGACAAAGATAGAGGAATATATGACATCAAAATCGAAATTATATGTTACGTTGAGTTGGCTAATGGTAGCAGTATGTACAATAGCTGCCATATGGAAGTGCAATACGATATATGGCATAACTCGGGTAGAGCATTTGCATTGTAGTTTTGTAACAACTCTTGGAACAATGGGGGCGTTTTATTTGTTTATGCATATGAGGATGCATATAATATCAACGAAAATAATCCAAATATTTGCACCATGTGTACTGATGGTGTATATAATACATCGTATCATTTTGTCGCATACTAATATAGCGTTAGGAGCATTATGGTATAATTTGATTCTATTTTGGATCTTAACATTCACAATAGCATATCTACTTGACAAAGTTAAATTTATTCACAAATATTTTAAATTGTAGTTAAGCATGTTATTTTCTATTCTCATACCAACGTATAACAATGGTAAAACAATTCGTAACGCTGTTGACTCTGCCTTGATGCAAGATTATCAAAGCGAATATGAAGTTATAGTGGTAAATAATGCATCAAAAGATAATACGAGTGAAGTTTTATCCCGATACAATGATCCGCGATTGCATGTTTACACTAATAAGGAGACCGTAAATATTTATGCGAATCATAACATTGCGTTAGCTTATGCAAAAGGAGATTATGTGGTTTATTGTCATGGTGACGATAGATTATTGCCTAACGCTTTAAGTATATTTAATGACCATTTAATGCATTACAAATATCCTTCTAAATACATTTCATTGGGGCATAGTATGTTTAGAGACTTCTCGTCGTGGATAAATTGTTATGATCACTTGCTTTCGTACAATATGCTGTTTAGTGGTTGGACTGGCAAACGTATTTTTGCATCGGGGGGAACAACGCCTTCAGGAACTTGCTATTCACGTGAAAGTTTTATTGCTATTGGCGGTTTTGACGAAACGGACGGAGCCTATGAAAGTGATTGGCTAGCATTTCTTAAAGCAGCATTTGAAGGATTTGAATTCTCAATTTTAGATAGAATGGTCTTTGTGCGTGAATATGCATCTACTTATGTTGATTCGAAAAGAGATGAAATAATGCATCAAAGACTCTTATCTCAACAGCGCTTTATAAAATCACTAACGCCACTTCAAAGAGAGGAATTAGAGGAGTTATACTGGGCATATGATATAGATGAATGGAGCGCATTTTATGCAAAACCACTCCCTACCAAAGAAGAACGGTTGGAAGCGTTAATGCAACGATATAAAAAGGCGCCTTGGAAGATTTGGAAACTCCTCAAATGGGTACTTGTCAAGTACAATATTTGGAAGTAACGCCCAGAGAGCTCCTTCGCAAGCACCTAACCGGAAAACCAATCCAATTTTAAACCCAGCCTGAATAATTGCCGTGAGTTATTGATGTAACCAGAGAAGCAAAATATGAACCAAGAACAAGAATTTTACATACCGATAGACGGGGCGATTGAGAATTTCAGAACACATCTGTTATCTCATCCACGAACGATATTCTCTGCTGAATTTGGTGATGGTAAATCCTATTTTCTGCAGAAATTTATAGAAGAACTTTCCGTTCAAGAACAATTTGTTTTCTTGAAACTCTTCCCGGTGAATTATCAGGTAGTCGAGAATCGTGATATCTTTGAGTTAATAAAGTACGACTTACTATTCCAACTATTTTTGAATGGAATGATTCCCGAAACAGAAAAGTTGGATGAAAAGTTAGTACTTCAGTTATTTTGCATATCACAAGGGCATGATATTTTATTCGAACTATCCAAATGGGCTCCAATGATTGCTTCCAGTTCGGAACAAGTGGCGACGATTGCAGCAATCACTTCCGCAATAAAACCACTGAAGCAACTATACAACAAATGGAAAACATTCAAAAAGAAAAATGGGGAATCTGACTATGCGTATAACTCATTCCTGCAGAAACAAGACGCGTCTATTTTGTATGAATGTGATTCGGTGACATCATTTATCAGGGAATGTATTACGCAGTATAAGCAGACCCATCCATGTAAACGAGTAGTATGGCTGATAGAGGATTTAGATCGTATAGATCCGGCTCATTTGTTTCGTATTTTAAATGTGCTCTCTGCGCATGTGGATTATGCATATAAGTACGGACAATCTGTTAATGAGAGTAACATATGCGGAAATAAATTCGGAGTAGATCATGTGGTTTTAGTCTTAGATTATGATAATTTGTCCAATATTTATCACCATTTTTATGGTTCAAGCACTTCTTTTGAAGGTTACATAAGGAAGTTCTGTAGTGATCAGCCGTTTTATTACTCTTTTACTAACCAACGATACAGTTACGTTATAAAATACCTGCATGAGATAACGCATTTTTCAGAGGAGATATTACAAACTATGCTACCGAGTGATACTATTAAGACGAAAACTATGCGAGAGATAGCGAGTGCCATTTTAGATGTAGATAGGTCTATTTTCAATGCTCCCAAATACAAAGATATAAATATGGAAGTCGAACTGCCGAAAGGCGTACTGCAAGTATTTGTTGTATTGCGCCGTTTGGGATTTTCTACACAAGACATGATATTTGCACTCCGGCGGGCAGTTGCTCAATATCCCAAAGCAATGATCTCAAATATCGGGGGATATGTATTAACAATGCACAATACTTTTTCCACGCGCATGTATTTTCCATCGACTCATACCGAAATGGTAACCGGTGCTGAAATTAAGGAGATTCTCCCTAAAACAGCAACTTGCAATGTCGAAATATATAACGAGAGTTATAATGGAGATAACAAATTGAATAACTACAATGAGTTTGTGCTTTGGCTTTTGTCTTTTGTGTGCAATTAGTCAGAATAAATTCATGACAAAGAATACAAAAATGAATAAAAAATCAAAATTATGGCATATACATTTGTATATGTCATTTTTTTTGTGTAATTTTGCAGCGTTTTTTACTGCGTTCAACTTTTAAAATCAAATAATATGTACGTAAATGAATCTATAAGAGAGGAATTAAACTTTTTCCGCAAAGCCAATGAGCATTTCGAAATTCAGGCAGGGAAGAGTACTTGTAAAGTAGTAGATGCTCCCGATGATGTGGCGTACATGGCAATGGCTGCATCAACAGTAATGGACTATACTGAAGATGGCTTCTTTGAAGATTTTGTTATAACAGATAAATCTGTATCTGGGAAAAATGAAACCCAAATTGATGCATACGCATTAATTGACACTGAAAATAGTACTACGAAACATTTACATGTGTTTCAATATAAGTTATACGAGTCGGGAGAGAAGGCAGCATCTCCTGCAGATTTGTTAGGGATGGCTACGTATATAAGTAACTATTTTCTTCATCCCTCCATGTTTGACGCAGAGAGTTCGAAAAACGAAGCCTTAAATGAGATAAGAACTAAATACAATGAGTTCCTAAATGCTCGGCGTAATCGTAGAATTGTAATCTCATGTCATCTCATAACTAATGTACGCGGCATAATTAACTCAAATGAAAAAGGCATCAATGAAGTGTTGAACCGTTTTTTATCAGATAAACAACTTTATGGCTTTTCTGTTCAGGTATACGGAGCAAATGATATTATAGATTTAATAAAAGAAGGCAAAGTGAAAGTGGGCACGGAAAGCCTTGATATATTAGTAGATGCCTCAGAGCAATCATATCGACTGGAGGATAACTCAGCACGCACAAGTGTGGGACTTCCTAAGAAAGTTGTAATAGGAATGTGCAATATCAACGAGTTTATACGTTTGCAGAATAAGTATCATCATAATCAACTCTATTCAGAGAACATAAGATTGTACTTAGGGGATAGGGGAACTGTTAATAAGGATATTATTAAAACCATTACAGGCAATGAAAGTATATGGTTTCCATATATGAACAATGGTATAAGTATAATATGTGATAGACTAGATGTGGGGAGTGTGAATCTTTCAAAGCATACTCTGGGATTGTCGTTGACGAATATGCAAATTATTAACGGTTGCCAGACGGTAAATGCATTGTATAGTGCTAAATACGGAGAACAAACTAGAGATAATTTTCGGGCTGCCAATGTGATTGTTCGCATATACGAGATTGATCCTGCGCAGCAAGATTTCAAAGAGAGTATTATTAAAGCGACGAATAACCAGAATTCTGTCAAAAGTTATTCGTTATTGGCCAACGATCCAATACAAGTAGAGTTATCTAAAATATTCAAGGGTTTTGGTATAATTTATGACAGAAAAGGAGAAGGAAGATATGATGCTGGTTCTTATAAGGTGATCTCAATGGTAAATGCGGCGTTAGCTTATCGGGCTGTATATTTGCATATGGCAAAATCTCTTCGTGCAGGATTGGGGAAATCTCGTGTATTCCAAAAGGGCGAGTATGAGAAAGTATTCGATAATACTTTATTGGAGGAAGAAAATTATCCGAATCTTATATATCGGGGAGCGGAACTCTATATCGCATCAGTGGTGTTGGATACAACACGCGAAATGGTAGTAGCAAATGCGGAGCAATATTCTGTTGAACTCCCGATTTTTAAGAAAAGTGCTTACTATATTGCGGGGTTAATATATGCTTTGAAGAAATCAGAATATGATGCTATCTGTAAAAGTATGACTGAAGTATGGCAAGAGAATAATCAGGGGAAGATGAGAGGCATGGATTTTTGGAGTAGATTAGAGAAGTTTACTTCTGATACATTTGCATCCGCTGTAGAAGAACTCAAAAAAATATATGAACAAAGAAAAGAACCTTCTTTTGATGTTGACAATCTTTTGAAATCTCAATCTTTTGCAGACGACTACGAAACAAAAATAGGCAATATACTGGGGGCATAAACTAAATTAAGTTATGATGTCTAAGCTATGCAGAATGAACAAGAAATAAGGGAAGAACTAAAACGGGTACTCCAAAATACTCCGAATGATTATTCACGTATATTAGAACTTTCCAATCAATTAGCAGCTAACGATGCATACCATGTCCGTTTCTCTGTAGATTCTGGTATAATTAATCGTCTCGGAAACGAATTAGTGGGGAAAAGAGAAACGGCGGTAGGAGAGTTGATTAAAAATGCATATGACGCAGATGCTACGCAGGTAGATTTGGTTTTTGAACATGCGTGGACATCGGGTGGAACTTTAAGAATAGAGGATACGGGAAATGGCATGACGAGAGAGCAGCTGATAAACGGCTTTATGCGTCTGTCTTCTGCCAGCAAAGTGAATGAACCGTATTCGCCAATCTATCATCGTGCCAGAGCAGGTAAAAAAGGAATAGGGCGTTTTGCAGCGCAACGCTTGGGAAGAAAACTAACAATCATAACACAAACAAACAAAAGTTCGTATGCAATAAAAGTTACGTTTGATTGGGATCTTTTTATTAGCGATACGGAATTATGGAGCGTAGAGGCACAAATTGAGGAAATCCCGAAAAAAAAAGATCATGGGACAGATTTAATTATTGAAGATTTACGGGAGGGGTGGACGGATGCATTGTTAGCAAAGACGAATAGAAGTGTAATGGCTTTACTGCAACCTTATCCCATTGAGAAAATTGAAGAAACATGTTCTGATCCTGGCTTCCAAATTAATTTCTATCGTGATAATGTATCGCCTAAAACAAAGATAATAGATAGTACCGAATCTGTGTATAATTTGGCTCTCGCCGAAATCGAAGGCGGTGTAGACAAAGATGGATATGCACATTGGTCTATGAGAAGCGCGCGATTGAAAGATGATTCACATTTTGATTCAGATAAGAGTAAAAAGAATGAGATATTTCCCCTCTTAGCAGGGGTTAAATTAAAGGCGTTTTATTACATATATGAAGCCTCCCTGTTCCCTCGTGGAGCGATGAAATACGTAAAAGATTTAGCATCGGAATATGGCGGAATAAGAGTGTATAGAAATGGCTTTAGAGTGTTGCCATATGGTGAAAAAGGAAACGACTGGTTAGGCTTAGATGAATCTGTAACAAAACGTGCAATATTGAGTCCTCACCAGAATAGTAATTTTTTTGGTATAGTAGAACTAAAAGGTGAGCATCTTTTAACAGAATTTGAGGAAACTGCGAGTAGAGAAGGCTTAATAGAAAATGAAGCTTATGATGAGTTGACGAGATGTATATTCCTAATGCTGACATCGGTCGTGTTGCGCATTTCTGAGTTGCGCGGACGAAAAGGACGTGCTGCGCAAAAAGACTGGGATAAAAATCCAACCATCAAGGTAGATGCTGCACTAGAGGAACTTCGGAATATCTTTGATACGGATCAAAATGAGGAACGAGAATCATCAGAATCAGAAGGTAATTCCGGAAGATGGAGTTTTTATAATCAAGCGAAAGCACTTATAGATGAAATACATACTAAGAGACTGGAAGAAAAAAATGCGATAGAATCTCTATTGGATGAAATTAAAATGTTGCGTGTGCTAGCAAGCGTAGGGCTTGTCGTCGGCGAGTTTGTGCATGAAGTAAAACGATTCTTACCCGCTTTCAGAAATTCAATAGATATTATTAGATCTATGACAACGCGTGAAGAAAGAATGCAGCAGATAATTTCAGAACTTGAGGGGCAGATAGAAGGTTTTACTAGTTACACATCTTATTTTGAAACGAATATATCACAGAATATAGTTAGACAGTTAGTTCCTATCGCACCGCATAAACAAGTTATGGATTTTATAAAGGTAATAGCAAATGATCTGTCTCGATCAAATATTGTAATGGAGAAGCCTGTGCTAAATGGGATTAATTTGAGGACGGTATCCATGCATCCTTCCGAATGGATGTCCATCCTTTTTAATCTTTATACAAATTCTAAAAAAGCAATTCTTAAAGCGCACAATCCAGATAAACGCATATTTATTAGTGTTGGAGAGGATGCAAAAAATGTGATACTTGAATTTTCAGATACGGGAATAGGAATCCCTGAAAAAGATTGGGAAAATGTATTTGAAGCATTTTTTACAACTTCGAAGCCAATAGATTTTAATCAATCTAGTCAGGCATTGTCAGGTTCTGGATTAGGGCTAAAAATAGTGAGAGATATTATTGAAAGTTACGGGGGCACAATCAAGGTAGTTTCTCCCATATTTGATTATGCCACTACGATTAGAATAATGATCCCTAAAAGTATACAAATATGAAAAAGTATCTGTATTTAGATGATGAGGCACTTGATGCCATAAAACCTATTATTGATGGATTGAATAGGAGCGGTAAGATTGTGGTAGAACGGGTTCCTTTGGAGCAAGACGAGACGATAGATCGAGTATATAGTTCATTAAGAAAAATTCAATATGATGGTATTATCGTAGACTATATGTTAAATGGTACTGGTCCTTTCCATATTGGATGTAACTCTCATTCCATCGCTCAATATCTCCGGGATTTAGCGGAACAAGGAGAAAGCAAATCGTTTCCTATAGTATTATGTTCAACGAATCAGAACATTAAAAGGCAGTTGCAAAATGGATATACAAGCAATGATTTATACGATTTTCATTTTGCAAAAGATATAGATATTAACTATGAACTGATCGCATCAAGATTGGAAAATATTGCTGTCGGATATGAAGAGATAATAAAATCAGGGAAAGACATCAGTCATATCTTAAAGAGAGCTATATCCAACCTAGATCCGCGACCATTTGAACCTTTTGCAAAAAGTATTCAGACAAAACGATGTGCAGATTTGATTTTGCAGGATTTCTTTAAATTTTCGGGGTTATTAATATCGGAGGAGATTTTGTGCGCTCGTTTAGGAATTGCAAAAGTTGGTTCGTATAAAGAAATCTTATCCATTTTCGATCGTGCAAAATATTCGGGCGTGTTTAATGAACTTGGGCGCTACTATTGGTTTGATATAGTGTCCGGAATTTTTCGTGAGTATTTTAATGAAAATATGGCATCTTTAGACGCTGAAGAAAAAGTGGAACTGATGAAGAGGAAATTCGTCAAAGCATCATTAGAGGTTGCTCCTATCGGTGTAAATAATAATAGTAAGAGATATTGGACAACCTGTGAGAAGACAGGAGTAGCCTTAGATCCAATGGAAGGGTATCGTTTGAAGGAAGCGATAGTTTTGAAGCCATGGCAAGAACCTCATTATGTGTCTTTTTCTGCAATTTCCGATGGATATGTTGACTATAGTGATGTGATAGAAAGTGATCTTGAACGATATACGAGAAAGGTGGATTTCATATCAAAAAGAAAAAATAATGGGAAAGAATGAGTTTGAAGGTATAAAAAGACAAGTATGCACTAAGATTGATTATTTATATGAAGCCTTATGTGCATCAATTCCTTCCATAAAAGCAGAGTCTCTGCTCCAGAGCAAAATTAGCATAAATAGTTCTCCTTTTGTATATCAGAATGAGCGAATAAATTGTTCTATCGAAGATATAATTTTGACGATTCCTTCATCAGAAATCAGACATTTATACAGATCTGATGAGAAGAATATTGATAATGTCGAACTTCGTTTGTCACTGAACGGATGTATAAATGCTAATACATGGAAGGATAAGGATAAAAATCCTTGGGAAACATTAACTTTGAAAACCAAACTAATAGTTTTGACAATGACAGGTATGTATACAAGAAATTTTCATGTAGACTTAATAGAAGATAATGAGAATATTTATCAAGAAGTTCATCCATTGTCTCATATACATTTTCATGGCACAAGTGATAATTGCGAGAAAAATGTAGAAATTGATGTTCCGCGTCTGGTACATTTCCCCCTGGATATGGTTCTTGGGTTATCGGTAGCACTGCGGAATTATTTGCCAGCAGCATACGAAAAATTAAAAAACAATCCTATATATCTAGGATTGTGCTACGAAAGTCAAAAACGATTATTAGTTCCATATTTTAATGTCTATAGAAATGGGATAGGTGTGGATGGCAAAGCGAACAAAACAATTCAAAAAGTATGTCCTTATCTGGTGTAAATAGAAATATTCTCTCATTCTTAAAGCAAATAAACTATTTGAAACCTCATCAAATAGATGCTTTGATTGTGGCGACATTTTTAGAATATAATAATCTTGTTTCGGCAAATACCATAGTCCCAAAATTAAATGACGCAGAAACAATGCTACAACAGCAGTTTATTGCTAAATGGCATCAGTATCAGCAGTCTTTTTATCTGGAGGATTTGATAGAATTATTCGAATTTGTTGTTTCTCCTGCAGAAAAAGAAGTAAATGGTGCTGTTTATACACCTCAATACATACGGGAATATATAGTAAATGAGGTATTTAAAACGATTGATGAGAGAGAGAGCGCACATGTGGTAATAGGAGATTTGTCATGTGGTTGTGGAGGCTTTCTAATGACCGTAGCGCAAAAACTACATCAGCAATACGGCTTGACATATACATGGATATATCAACACAATATTGTGGGGGTAGATGTTGCTTTGTATAGTGTGAACCGTACTAAAATAATTTTGAAATTATTAGCATTGTTGGATAATGAAGTTGTCGAAGAAGGAATGAATATTTATTGTCAAAACTCTTTGTCCTATGACTTTAATGATATTGACGTCGTACGAAAACGAAATGGTTTTGATGCTATTGTCGGAAATCCTCCATATGTCAGCTCTTCTAAAATGTCAAGCGCGACAAAAAGTCTGGTTGCACGTTTTGAAGTAGCGAAGAGTGGAAAGGCAGATTTGTACATTCCTTTCTTCCAATTAGCAATAGAGGCCTTACGTCATAATGGAATACTAGGTTATATTACTGTTAATAATTTCTATCGGAGTGTAAATGGGCGGGCACTAAGGAAGTGGCTCGCAAATAACGAGTATTATATTAAGTTAATAGATTTTGGTGGTGAGCAGATATTTAAAAGTCGTACTACGTATACTTGTTTGTGTTTCATCCATAATAAGTCAAGAGGATGTATTGATTACGTAAAATCTACGAAGAAAAATTTGAATGGATTATTAGATAAAGATTATGTTTCAATAGAATATAAACACTTAGATCATTTTAAAGGTTGGTTATTAGCCTCAAAACAAATGGCTAATTTTATATCTCAAGTGGAAAAGTGCGGTAAATCTTTAGGAGCCCAATATCCTATAGTAAATGGTTTTGCAACATTAAATAATAAGATATATGTCTTTCGTCCTGTTACAGAAGATGATCATACATACACAATTGAAGACAAATATGGTCTGTTCCGAGTTGAAAAATCACTATGCAAGGATGCTATCAAGCCAAATATTTTACAATCCGAGGAAGATATCTTGTCATACATGGAGAAGGTAATATTTCCATACCGCATGAATGGTAAAAAAATGTCATTAATACCAGAAGATGAACTAATGAGAGATTATCCATTAGCATACCGATATTTATCTGCTCATAAAACAGAACTAGCAAAGCGTGACAACGGAATGCGAGAGTATGCTGCATGGTATGGATATGGAAGAAGTCAGGCATTAAATATTCCCGGCTACAAATTATTATTTCCATATATAGCAGAACATCCGCGTTTTATCTTGACAGACAGAAAAGATTTATTATTTTACAATGGGTATGCTATTTGTTCTGATAATATTAAAGAATTGATTTTTTTGAAGAAGATATTGAGCACAAATCTATTTTGGAAATATATATGTGCAACAAGTAAACCTTACAATAATGGTTATTATGCCCTAGCTAAAAACTATATAAAGTATTTTGGAATACCAAACTTTTCTGAAGAACAAAAAGAGCGGATTATTCAGGAAAAGGATATTGATAGATTAAATATTTACATAAAGGAATTTTATTTAAGTATAGAATGAAAAACAATCAACCTCTTTTTTCGGTACTGATTGCCAATTATAATAACGGCAAATATTTGATGGAGGCGATAGAAAGCGTCCGTCAGCAGACATATACTAATTGGGAGATAATTCTTGTGGATGATGCATCTACGGATAACTCCAAAGAATTATACAAAGAGTTAGAGAAGGACAATCGTATTCATATCTATTATAACGACTCCAATAAAGGCTGCGGCTATACCAAGCGTCGTTGTGCAGAATTAGCCAACGGTGAAATATGCGGTTTCCTTGATCCGGATGATGCGTTATTGTCGGAAGCATTGCAAGTGATGGTGGAAGCGCATAAGAATCATCCGGAGGCGAGTTTGGTGTATTCGCAGCATGTAATCTCGGATGCAAATCTGCAAAATCGAACTCAACCTATCGGCTCTCCGTTAGAGGAAGGAAAAACATATCTGGAATCTACTAAAGGTGGTCCTACTTTATTCGCGACATTCAAACGCCAATTATATATACAATCAGGTGGAATCAGCACAATCTACAAACGAGCAGTAGACCAAGATTTGTATTTGCGGTTGGAGGAGGTTGGTGATATCATATTTGTTAAACAAGCATTATATATATATAGGCAGGGCACAGGGCAGAATATATCTCTTGGTGCTATTAATGAATGGAAAGCGCTTTGTTGGGATATGTATGCGCGTATTGAGGCTTGTATTCGTAGAGGCGTTGAGATAGACAATGCGGCTTTCTTGCAAATCCTTAATCAGATGAATGAAATATCTGCAGCTGCGGCTCTTGCAAAAGAAAAAGAAATCAGAGTATCCAAAGCATATCTGATAGGACGCTTGCTGTTGAAACCTTTTCGTTGGATAGGAAAATAGATCGTAAGGTGAAAATGAAAGTATCGGTAATAATTCCGACATATAATCGTTCACACATGATTTGTGATGCGTTAAGAAGTCTCTGCCAACAGGATCTGCCGGCGGATGATTTCGAAGTGCTTGTGGTGGATAATAACTCCAAAGATGAAACAAAGAAAGTAGTAGAGCAATATATTGCTAATCATAAAGATTGCAACGTCCGTTATATCTTCGAACCACGTCAGGGAGATTATTTTGCTCGAAATCGTGGCGCAGAAGAAGCGAAGGGAAAATATTTGGTATTTACTGATGATGATGCATTGTTTGATGTCGATTATTTGAGTACTATACTGAATCTATTTGAGATGTATCCTTATGTGGGTGTAGTTGGAACTCGTATTGTAGTAAAATGGGAAGGCGGCACTCCGGCGAGGTGGATTAAACCATATGAATATTTGCTCGGAGCATTATCATATAGTTCTAAAGGTTATGTTATATGGTCGTCTGGAATGTATGTCAATAATGGCAGTTTAGCCGTAAAACGCGATTTGTACATTTCTGTAGGAGGCATTAATCCTGCTCAAATAGGTGATTACATCATAGGTGATGCGGAAGGTGGATTCTGCAGGAAAATACATCAATTAGGAATACCGATGGCATTTACGGATGATGTAACCATGTGGCATCGACAGTTCGTTGGTAAAAATGATACGATAAAAGATATATGTCGAAGATTTGAAAATAATATAGGGATAACACAAGCATACACAGAGGTAATTATTAAAGGAGAAAACCAGAAACATAAATTATATCCATACATTTTAAAAATGATATGGTATATGGTAACAGCACGACGTCGTAAAACCCTCCGGCAGTATTTTCAATATAAAGCAGAAAAGAAATATAACGAGTATATTGATCGGTATCAACACGATGAAAAATTGAAGCAGCTATTGCAACAGAATGTATATGAGTGGAACCATATCTAAAAAGGAACTATGAAATTTGCTGCATTATATAGGCTTGGTAAGCAAAATGACGGTTTTTCTATAGGATTGCTGTTGAGGCACATATATTATAAATTGCGATACAATCTCAATATGGTCTTGGATAATTCTGTTTCTATAGTAAATCCTCGCAATATACAGATTCCCAAGGGGAGGCTTGAAGTGGGATTTGTAGGACCAGAGTTTGTTATGAGAAGTGATAAGACATTGTTGTGTTGTTTGGGAAAAGTGTCCGTGTCCGGGAGAGTGCGTATAAACAAGGGATGTAGAGTCTATGTTGCTCCTAAAGCACAATTGTTTCTCTCTGATTGTTTCGTCAATTCGAATGTTATAATTATGTGTGAACATGGTGTAACAATCGGTGCTAATTCAGCAATAGGCTGGGGAACACAAATAATTGATGATGATTATCACTCGATACAATATGCGAATAGTTGCAACGCAGGGTTCTGTGCCGATGTTCGCGGGGGGGGGGGTAGAAATTGGTAATCATGTACTTATAGGAAATAATTGTTTTATATATAAAGGAGTCAAGATTGCAGATGGTTGTGTTGTGGCATCTAATAGTGTCTTGAAACAATCTTTTGCAACTCCGAATAAATTAATATCAGGAAATCCTGCACGTGAAATTAAAGATGTTGTAAATTGGAACTAGTTATGCATTTATCAAAATTTGAAATAAAGCAATCAATAGGTGCTTTTCGAAAAAAGGCACTTGATGCTTATAAAAAGAAGAATCTAAATGAGGCTCTGTATTGGATAGAACTATGTAGTATCGTTGGGTGTCAATTTAATTTGATATATGAAGACCCTGAAATAGAAGAATTGTACGTAAAAATCGCTAAGGATGTTAATAAGCCGATTGTTGATTATGTTCCGAATCCCCATAGAATAGTATTATACGATGAGTTTTGTATATCATATGTTTTAGGTATTCAATGGATTGATGCTCTTGCGGCAACCGGAAAAGAAATTCGATATGTTACTACACGTCCTATCCAAGACGACAAATTAAGAGCGCATATTTTGGATAGAGCCAAAAGATATAACAATATTGATATTTGTGTTATAACAGAAGACTCTTCTATTGCGATTGGACAGGCTTTATTTAAATCAATAACTTCCTTTGAACCATCACAATTAATTTTGCAGATGCGAGTTAATTCTCCTGCCAATCTCATGTTAGGAGCTCTACCACAGGAAATATTGAAATATAACATTAATTTGGATGATCAAACATTGTGGTATGGTACTCATGGAATAGATTATATTTTAGAGTTCCGTCCTTTTGGGGCTTCCGTTTCAATGCAGAAAAGGAATTTTTCTAAAGATAAATTGTTAATGGTACCATTCTACCCCGCGAATGATGAGAATGCATTTCTGGGGTTTCCGAAAGAATGTACGTCCGATAAGTTGGTAATATTTTCTGGTGGGGACTTTTATAAGACATTAGATGACGATAGAACATATTGGAAATTAATATCTCAAATTTTGCATAGATGGGAAAATGTGGTGTTCTTATTTGCATCTAAAAGCATCCCTGAAGGAGATAAAGCAATAAAAGAGTTTATAACGAGTGAGGGTTTAGAGGGACGATTTATACATATAACATTTCGCCCTGATATATATCAAGTATTTGCTCATTGCGATATTTATATGGGAACAAGTCCTACTAGTGGCTCGTTGATGTCGCAGCTGGCGGCCGTCAATAAAAAACCGATACTTCAATATTATACCAAAGGAACACCTGATGATGAGACGGAGCAAGCCATATGTTGGAACGCCAAATTCCAGATATCATATGATAATGAATTGGATTTTATGACGGAGGCAGAGCGACTTATTATTGATAAATCTTATAGAGTTAGTCAAGGGGAGAGATTATACGATGCAATGATAAAACCAGATCAATTTAATGAAACCGTAAAGCGAACATTGGAAACTAATAAAACTCAGTTTGCAATAAATGAGTATTATATTGATTATAATATTTTGGATAATCGTTGGTATTATTTAGAGAAGGCAGGATTTCGAAATGCAATGCCGTATGTCTATAGTTTATTAGGACCATGGGATTGTTTTAAATATGCCCCATGTGTGTTTTTTAAAAAAAATATAAATAGAGTAATTAATAACATAAAATCATGGATAAGCAAATAATTAGGAAACTGCTAACCGCAGTTGGATATTATCAAATAAAGGCATCGTTCAAACAGAAAATCCAGGAACATATAATTCAAAAGAAAGATGCCAAGCGAATAAAGATGATGCAGAGTGAGATTAATGGTATTACAAAACGTATTTTGCCTTTGCCATTAAAGGAACTCAATGTGATAATTTCTTTAACTTCTTATGGTAAACGTGTATCCGAAAATGCTCCTTATGCAATCATGAGCATTCTCCATCAATCAATAATGCCCCATCGCATCGTATTGAATCTAGATAGGGAATCATGGAATAGAGAGAACATCCCTGATTTATTAAAGAAACTTCAGATAGCTGGAGTAGAAATACATTTTTGCGAGGATGTTGGTCCTCACACAAAACTATTACCATCTATTGACAGATTCACAGAAGATATTATAATAACAGTTGATGATGATATCATATATGAACAAAATTTGATTTCAGATCTACTTAGCGGCTATAATGGTTCAGATAAGAATACGATAATTTGCCGTGAGGCCACTGTGATAGAAAAAAATAGAGATGGCGAGTATATATCGTATACAAAATCCAGCGAAGCAGTACCAGGTACTACGGCTATCGGATATATGCCGCTAGGCTTTAGAGGTGTGTTATATCCTCCTCATGTGTTTAAAACTGACATGATTTTTAATCCGATATTCAAATCAATTTGTAAAAATGCAGATGATATATGGTTTGGTTTGACGGAATATAAGGAAAAAATAAAAGTTTATTGTGTAAAATCCGAAAACATCACATTAGAATTTGTAAATACGATAGAACAATATAACCCAAGTGCAGAAACTTGTCTTTATTATGAAAATTCTATACAAGGTAAAAATGATATTCAATACAAAGCAGTTCTTGATTATTACGAACTATGAAAGAAGAAGGAAATCAATTTATGGCATCATTGGGTAAATTATATCGTAATTTAACAAAATTTCGTTTGCAACCAATCCGAATATTCTGCTTTCATCAAGTAAGTGAGATTTTTGATGCTGATTCTATGTGGCAATGCGATTGGATATCTAAAGACGAGTTTGAAAACAAGATTGTGCAGCTGCAAGAAGAGTATACATTTATATCCTTGGAGGAAGCACACATGAAATTGGAGAATGATATATTTCGGCTTCGTAAATATGCAGTTCTCACAGCAGATGATGGATCTAAAACAATAGAATGTATATTGCCATGGTTAAATAAGAGAAATATCCCATTAACATTGTTTTTAAATGGTAGTTATTTAAGCGGAAAAACATACCGCGAAACGCCTGCGGAAAGATATTTTACTGCCGAGGAAATACTTTCACTTAGATTCAAGAACATAACCATCGGTCATCATGGTTGGGACCACGTGGATGTGAGAAAGCAAACAATTGAATCTTTTGTAGAGTCTATACAAAAAAATATAAAGGCAATAGAATTATTTCCGAACAAAGTTCCTTATTGGGCATACCCATACGGAGGGTATACTTCGGATAGTAACAGGATACTGCAAGAATATGATCTATGTCCGGTATACACTGACGGACAGAAAAACTATAATGACCCTAATTGCATTCACAGAGAAATATTATGAATAGCATACAGACGTTCTTTCAACGTAAAAAACTTTGGTTATATAGAAAACTATATAATAAAATTCTACCAGATTACTATTACTGGTCCCCTACAATCGCGACGGCATTATGGTATGCAGTCAATGAAGGATCTTTGCCTAATTTGCGCCATCCACGTAATTTTAACGAATTGCTAATGGCGATTAACTTAAAGGCGAGAAAGAATCAAAAAGATAGGGATTTACGGGTACTTTGTGCGGATAAGTACGCCGTGCGAGGATATGTGGCGGAGAAGGGATTCGGAGATATCCTTAATGAATGTTATGGCGTGTATGATTCATTCGATGAGATAAATTTTGATACTCTTCCTAATCAGTTCGTACTAAAAATGACAACTGGTTGCGGAATGAATTTTATATGTACTGATAAGTCAAAACTAGATATTGAGAATTTGCGGAAAGAGGTAGAGGGATGGTTCAAAAAGTGTAATAACTTTGGTCTTAAAACAGCAGAATGGCATTATGTGGAGATCAAGCCACGTTTAATGGTGGAAAAATATCTATCTCAACTAAATGGAGCTTCATGTCTAACTGATTTTAAAATCCATTGCTTTAATGGCGCGATATACCACATTGAGACCATAGCGGAAAGAGACACGAGCGGAAAATTTATTAGTTGTTATACTTTCGATACCCAATGGAGAAGTACAGATTGTGTTAAACCACAATATCAAAAGTCATGTAAACTTGTGGAAAAGCCGGTTTGTTTTGATAAAATGAAACAAATTGCAGAAAAATTAAGTAAGGATTTTGAATATGTTCGTGTGGATTTGTATGAAATAGACGGAAAAGTTATATTTGGAGAATTAACTTTTACTCCCGTAGGTTGTTATGAATATGATTATAAGAAAGAATATTTAGAAGACATGTGCAGATTTTATTATTTAACGGCTCCACATAAATAACAATTATGCTATTTGCACCAATCATAGTATTTGCGTATGATCGGCCGGATCATTTGAGACAGACGCTTGCCGCATTAGCCAAGAATGACTTGGCTTCTCAGTCTGTGCTCTATGTCTTTTGTGACGGAGCAAGAGAGTGGGGAGGAGAGGCCCCCCAACCCCCGGAAGGGGGAGGGAACTATATCACGAAGCGATATGACGTAATGCATTGTTTTAAAGAGGAGTATGAGGCATATCTTCAACGCATAGTCGAAGTACGGGCTGTCGCCCATACTCAAACAGGATTCAAAGAGGTACATGTGATAGAACGAGAGAAGAATATTGGTTTGGCTGATAACATCGTTGGGGCAGTTACGGAGATAGTTAATCAATATGGACGGGTGATAGCTTTTGAAGATGATATTATTACAACCCGCGGGTGCTTGACTTATCTTAATGATGCGCTTGAACTCTATAAAGACGCTGAGCAAGTGATGCATATATCGGCTTGGATGTACCCTAATAAAGGGCAGTTTCCGGTGACGTTCTTCTATGATTCCCCGTATCCAGCCGGAGGTTGGGCAACATGGAAACGAGCATGGAATCATTTTAACCCGGATACGGCAGATCATGTACGCTACTGGGAGAACAACTGGAAAGAGTTTGACATAGAAGGAGAAGATTATTTAAGCCGCCAGTTATTAGGAAATCTCAATGGCACACTTAAGACATGGTATATCAAATGGTATAGTTCCATGCGGCGTGTGGGAGGTCTTTGCCTCTATCCTGGAACGGCAATGTCCAATAACATCGGTTGGGATAATTCCGGTGAAACATCGCTGCCTAATACACGCTATAATGTCGCTTGTCCAGTTGAATATACAGAAGTGAAACGAGTACCAATTGTCCGCAATAAAAAGGCATATAACTATATCCGGACTTGGTATTCCGGTCATTGGTACAGCAAGCGATATCGTATTCGCTTTTATAATAGAATTCGCCGACTATTCGGTTTAAAATCAATCAAATGAGCAAGATTAAAGTCTCCGTAGGAGTAATAACATATAATCAGCAAGACACCATCCGGCAGACGCTGGATAGCATCCTTGCGCAGAAAGGCGATTTCGATTTAGAAATCGTCATCGGCGAGGATTGCTCTACGGATTCCACTCGCGCCATCTGTGAAGAGTACACCATACACCATACACCATACACCATTAGGCTCCTACCTACTACGCGCAACCTCGGTATCATGGCAAACTTTGCCCGTGTGATGCAGGCTTGTACAGGTGATTATGTAGCTATCTGTGCCGGTGATGATTATTGGTGTGATGAGTGTAAGTTGCAGACGCAACTGGAATACTTCAAAGAGCATCCGGAGGTCGGAGTTGTATCTACATCAGGATACAAACTGTTGGTAAAAAGCAACACCTTAGTTCCGCATGCTATTGCCCCTCTCAAACCTATAGCAGATGGTAACGTCAAATCCTTCTATTTCTCTCCAGACTATAAGGGTGGGGTATATGTGATGCCGCTGAGCCTCTTGATAAAACGGGACCTATTGCAATATGTGGATTTTGATGAATTTGTCCGTCGCGGTTTTCCGGTAGAAGATTACCCGATGCAGGCAATCCTTGCGCAGCATTGTAAGTGGGGGCACATTGATGACTTGTGCGTGGTTTATCGGGTGTATAAGGAGTCTGCCACTTTTATCTCCTTTGACCATCCGAAATACATGCAGTATTATCAAGGATTAGCAGCAATTCGACGTTATCTTAACGAACTCTTTCCTGCTGATGCTTGTTTTACGGAAGAACAAATCCAGGAACAGTTGTTCTACAAAGAGTTTCTGCTATATCTGCACCGCGTTGAGTACAAGAAAGCCAAGCATCTAATTTCAGATGCTGCGACTATCGCCTACATGCATAAAGTGCAGCAAGCGAAGCGGTTTACGAGAACATGGCTGCATTTCATCGCTGCTCATTTTATTAAGGAGCATAAATATAAAAAAGATTTAAAAGAACGAACATGAAAAATAGTACAGTAGACGATTGCAAAATCATTGACATCCGCCGCTATACGGATAGCAGGGGATATTTGTCGGTAGTGGAGAACGGAATCGATATTCCGTTTGATATCAAGCGTATTTATTATCTCTATATGGTGCCGGAGGTGGCTCGCGGCGCACATGCGCATAAGGAGTTGCAGCAGCTGCTGATTGCTACATCCGGTTCGGTAGATGTTATTATGGATGATGGACAAGAGAAGAAAACCTTCCATCTTGACCGACCATGGAAAGGTCTCCTTATTCCTTCCGGTCTCTGGCGTGATCTGGAGAACTTCTCCGGCGGAGCTGTTCTGATGTGTCTTGCAAGTGAGGGGTACGATGAGAAAGATTATATCCGAGATTATCAGGAATTTCTAAACTATAAGAAACAATGATTCATCCATTATCCGACTGTCAGGCGCAGGTGCCTGAATCGACAAACATATGGCAATTTTGCGTAGTGCTGCCGGGCGCAAAGATTGGCAAGAACTGCAATATATGTAGCCATTGCTTCATCGAGAACGAGGCAGTGATTGGTAATAATGTTACTATCAAAAACGGTGTGCAGATTTGGGATGGTATCACGTTAGAAGACAACGTATGTGTAGGAGCCAATGTTTCTTTCACCAATGACCGTTATCCCCATGCAAAGAATGCTGATTGGAAGTTAGAGCGGACGTTGGTTAAGAATGGTGCAAGTATCGGTGCCGGTAGTACTATCCTCTGCGGAGTGACTATTGGAGAAAATGCTATGATTGGCATTGGCTCCGTTGTTACTAGAGATGTTCCTGCTGGAGAAGTATGGGTCGGAAATCCAGCGCATTTTTTGAAAAAAGTAGAAGAATATAATAAATAAACATATGCAAGTTCCTTTTTTGAGTTTACATGACGTAACAGCCATGCACGGGGATGAGATCCGTGAGGCAGCAAAGCGAGTGATTGATAGCGGATGGTATCTGCAAGGCAAAGAGAATGAACTTTTTGAGCAGCACTATGCCGACTATATTGGGACAAAATATTGCATCGGTTGCGCGAATGGTTTGGATGCTCTCATTTGGATTTTCCGAGCATACATTGAGTTAGGAGTAATGCAACCTGGCGATGAAGTCATCGTACCGGCTAATACGTATATTGCTACTATCTTGGCTATTACGGAGAATTGTCTCAAACCTGTTCTCATTGAGCCTAAGCGTGATACGTTGGAGATTGACGATTCCCTCATCGAAACAGCCATCACTTCGCGCACCAAAGCTATCTGCATCGTTCATCTTTATGGGCGTTGTGCCATGACAGAAAAGATTGCTGACTTGTGCAAGAAATATAACCTCAAACTCATTGAAGACAACGCGCAGGCGCATGGGTGTTACTACCTGCCCCCCATGCCCCCTGAAGGGGGAGGTGTAGTAACACCTATGAAGGCAGGAATAGATATGGCAGACCCAGCATATTACCCTGAATTAAAAAGACGTGCAGCGCAGATGCGCGCAAATCCAACAGAAGCAGAGGAACAACTTTGGAATGCGCTATGTGAGCAGCAAATAGGTTATAAGATTCGGCGTCAGCATATTGTAAGTCAATACATACTTGATTTTGCATACTTGGATAATCGTATAGCTATTGAGTTGGACGGAGGTTACCATAGTAAAGAGAATCAGCAATATGACGATGCGGTTCGAACAAAGCACTTGGAGTCATTTGGGTGGCGCGTATTGCGTTTTACTAATTCAGAGGTATTCCATGATTTAGAATCAGTGATATCACAAATCAAATCTGCGATATCAATCTCCTCTTCCCCTTCAGGGGATTGTGGGGCGGGGAGATTGATACGCACCGGCTCCATCGGAGACGCGGCGGGTCATAGTTTCTATCCGGGAAAGAACTTAGGCGCCTTGGGTGATGCAGGAGCGGTAACAACCAATGATCCGGAGTTAGCTGCGGCTATCCGTGCATTGGCTAACTATGGAAGCCAGAAGAAATATGTCTTCAAATATACCGGCCGAAATAGCCGTTTGGACGAGATTCAGGCAGCGATATTGGATGTGAAACTCAAATATCTTGATGAGGACATCAAGAAACGCCAAGAAGTAGCGGCATATTATTATGACCATATCTCTAACCCGGTGATTGAACTTCCCACTCGTCTCTTGGATGAGAATAACGTCTATCATTTGTTCCCCATTATTGTAAAAGAGTTAGGGAACGAGAGAGTTGGTGAATTAAGGAATCGCTTGCACGATTACCTTGAGTCTTGGGGCGTAGGTACGGTCATTCATTACCCCATTGCCCCACATAAGCAGGAGTGCTATGCCAAGGAGGCATGGAACATACCACAATTGAACTTGCCTATTACGGTATATTTGGCAGACGCAGAACTCTCTATACCGATTAGTCCGTGCATGAGTAAGGAACAAGTAGAGTGGGTCGTAAAATGCATAAATGAATTTTAGGTAATGCTTTTTAACTCGATAGAATTTGCCATATTTCTTCCTATTGTCTTTTTGATTTACTGGGCGATAGGATATGCGAGAATAAATGACTCGTTAAAACTGCGGATACAGAATGCATTCGTGGTTGTTGCGAGTTACGTGTTCTACGGCTGGTGGGACTGGCGATTCTTGTTGCTCATTGCCTTCACTTCATTCTGTTCCTGGGGGAGCGGATTATTGATTTCGAGGGCTCAAAATGCCACCGAAGATAACAGGGGGGGGCAAAACGTATCATTCGCAAGCAGATTCTGGCTGACAGCCAATATTGTTCTGAACCTTGGCATCTTGGCGGTCTTTAAATATTATGATTTTTTTGTGACAGAGTTCGGAAACATATTTGGAATCAGTACGGACAGTTTATTACTCAAGATTATTCTGCCTGTTGGGATCAGTTTCTACACATTCCAAGCGTTGAGTTATAGCATTGATGTTTATCGAAGGAAGATAGAGCCGACCAACGATATCATTGCCTTCTTTGCGTTTATCTCATTCTTCCCGCAGTTAGTAGCCGGTCCTATAGAACGTGCAACGAACCTGTTGCCTCAGTTTTTGCAGAATCGTAAGTTTAGTTATGATGAGGGTGTAGACGGAATGCGTCAGATTCTATGGGGCTTATTCAAGAAGATCGTTGTCGCGGATAACTGCGCATTTTATGTCAATCAGGTATGGGAGACGTATGATACGCAAAACGGCAGTACATTATTGTTGGCAGCGATACTCTTTACCTTCCAGATTTACGGCGATTTCTCCGGTTATAGCGATATAGCAATAGGGACAGCCAAACTCTTTGGTATCAAACTGATGAGGAACTTCAATAATCCGTATTTCAGCAGAGACATAGCAGAGTTTTGGCGGAGATGGCATATTAGTTTGACGACATGGTTCCGCGATTATGTCTATATCCCGCTTGGCGGTAGCCGTGTAGGTAAATGGAAGATTGTGCGTAACACTTTTGTTATCTTCTTGCTATCGGGCTTTTGGCATGGTGCGAACTGGACGTTTATTGCTTGGGGTGCATACCACGCATTGTTATTCTTGCCGCTCATTTTGCTTGGCAAGAACCGCAAAAATACGAATCAAGTAGCGGAAGGACGATTGGTGCCTACATGGAAAGAGTGCGGACAGATACTATTTACATTCATGTTGGCAGTTATAGGATGGATTATTTTCCGCGCAGAGACAATAGGCCAGGCTTGGGAAATAATGAAAGGTATTTGCGATGTGAGCCTATTCTCTGTACCAAACCATGCAGGTATTCATGCGTTATTTGTCAACCTTTTATTGCTTGTCATCGTAGAATGGTTTCAACGCAATAAGCAACATAGTTTAGATATTGCTAATCTACCGATATATCTCCGGTATACGATTTATATAGGCATGTCATTTATCATCTTTGCCTTTGGAGGACATACGGTTAACTTTATTTATTTTCAGTTCTGATGAAAAAGTTCCTCGTTAAAATATCAATAGCAACAATAATCTTATATGGCCTTGCTTGGGGATTGGATTACATGATAAGTAAAGGTCTTCAGCAGATGGATGATTATCGCTTTATGTCATGGCGTGAGATGCAACAAGGAGATATCAATGCGGACATTATCATCATGGGTAATTCACGAGGCTTTTCCCATTTCGAACCGTGGACAATTGATTCTATAACCGGATTATCATGTTATTGCTTAGGATTAGGTGGGTATTCAATAACAGTAGAAGACCTAAAATATAAATATTATTGTTTATATAACCAGAGACCCAAGTACATCATCCAACAGATAGATTACTACACTCTCCGCAATGATGTAGCTCCGCATAACCATGAATCAGAGCAATATTTGCCATTGATATACAATAAACATATCTGGCCTGAGATGCGTAGAGTAGGGTACACGTGGTTGGACTTACATTGTCCTCTATATCGTTATTGGGGCTACCAGATGGTAATTAAGAATGGCTTATTGGAGTTCATGGGAATCAAACACTATGTACGAGATCCGTCCTTTAGAGGACACCATTATGAAAGAGGTGTATGGGATGGTACTGAATTGGCTAAGATGGATACTATTTACGCAAAAATTGATTCGGCTGGAAGGAATTATTTTGAACAATATATGCAACGATGTTCGGACGAAGAAGTAAAGGTGTTGTTGGTCAATTCACCAACTTATATTGGAGCAACTAATAAGACAATAGGTTTGGATAAAGTAAATGCTTATTTTGATAGCATTGCAATAGCATATCATACTGAATATTGGAACTATGAGAGTGATTCGTTATGTTGTGATACTGCTAATTTCTGTGAGTCAATACATATGAATCCTCAAGCTACTCATAAATTTAGCATATATGTAGCTAATCAATTTAGAGAATATATGACAAAGTATTAATATGATAAAACTCTCATTCATAGTACCAGTATATAATGTGGCTCCGTATCTGCGTAAGTGCGTGGATTCGCTCCTCATGCAAGATTATGATGACTACGAGATTATTCTTGTGGACGATGGCAGCACCGATGGGAGCGGAGCCATCTGCGATGAATATGCACGTGTGAACGAATTAGAGCATGAGAGAGTGAGAGAATTAGAGAATGAGAGAATTAGTGAGTCAGGGAGGTCTTCCATTCATGTGATTCATCAGCCTAATGGAGGGTTGAGTGTGGCACGGAATGCGGGATTAAAAGCCGCAAAGGGAGAATACGTGTGTTTCGCGGATAGTGACGACTATTGGGAGGAGAATGTTTTAGGCGGATTGATGGCGCAAGTGGAACGGGAGAAACTAGATGTGTTGCGCTTTAACTATCGCAACGTAAATGAACAATATGAAGAGTTCTATCCCAATAAAGCCCCCAAGCGTGATGTAGACTATAGCGAAGAAGTGACTGATGGAGAGATGTTTCTTAATGAGCGATTAGGTCCTGCATGTTACTCGGTGATGTTTGTGATTAAAAGAAGTCTGTTGATAAACGAGTTAGTGAATGATAGAGTAAGTGAGCCGGAGAACGATTGTTTGTTCACTCCTGGCATTTATTTTGAGGATGTAGATTGGACGCCAAGGATGTTGCTGAGAGCAAAAAAGGTGGCTTCAACACCTAAAGTTGTATATAACTATTTGTGGCGTGCCGGTTCAATCACGTTACCTATAGACAATGCTAAACGTAAGAAGGTGTTAGAAGATAAAATAAAGTTGATAGGAGGATTTAAAGAACAGAGTCAACATGTTCAAAATCCTGTATGGTTTACATGGATGACGAGTTTTACAGCAATGTCGATTTTAGGAATGATATCAAAGATGTCATCAGAGGAACAAAAGCAATATATAGATGAACTCAAATCACTTCATATTTTCCCACTTTCCGTGAAAAAAGAGAAGATGTGGAAACAGAGAATGAAAATATACATAGCGAACATATCTCCTAACATATATTGTAAACTTATTAGTTTGAGAAAATGAAAAAAAATAATATAGATAATGAAAACTATACTATTAGTCTTTGGAACACGACCGGAAGCGATAAAGATGGCTCCATTGGTGAAGATGCTGCAAGCGCAGCCTGAGAATTTCAATACTCTGGTGTGTGTTACAGCACAGCATCGGCAGATGCTTGACCAAGTACTGCATATCTTTGATATTATGCCGGATTACGACCTCAATATCATGCAGGCAAATCAAGATCTATATGATGTCACTTCCCGTGTACTCGTTGGCATGCGCGATGTGCTCAAGGAGGTGCAGCCGGATATGGTTCTCGTTCATGGTGATACAACCACTTCCACTGCTACTGCTCTTGCGGCTTTCTATCAGCAGATACCCGTCGGACACGTGGAGGCAGGACTCCGTACGCATAATATTTACAGCCCGTGGCCGGAGGAGATGAACCGACAACTGACAGGACGTATCGCTACCTGCCATTTTGCGCCTACGCCTCTTGCAAAACAGAACCTCTTGCGCGAGAATGTGGCGGAGAACCAAATCATCGTCACCGGTAATACTGTGATTGATGCGCTGTATATGGTGGTGGATAAGATAAAGAACGATGTGGTTTTACAAGAAAGACTATGCAAATCATTATTGCAGTTAGGATATGATACGAAACGCTTGGATGGAAACCGCAGATTAGTGCTGATTACCGGGCATAGACGGGAGAATTTCGGGGATGGATTTATCTCTATGTGTACGGCTATTCGCGATTTGGCAGCCAAGTACCCCGATGTTGATTTCGTCTATCCGATGCACCTTAATCCTAATGTCCGCAAACCAATACACGAAGTGTTTGGAGAAGATTTGACACAATATGCAAACCTGTTCTTCGTTGAACCGCTTGAATACTTGTGCTTTGTTTATCTGATGGAGAAATCTACCATCGTTCTTACCGATTCCGGCGGCATTCAAGAAGAAGCTCCAGGATTAGGAAAACCGGTACTTGTGATGCGTGATACTACCGAGCGTCCAGAGGCATTAGAGTCTGGTACAGTACATCTGGTAGGAACCAATTACGATAAGATAGTTTGTGAGGTGAGTACCTTGCTGGATAATGCAGAAGCTTATCAAGAAATGAGTCAGGCGGTCAACCCGTATGGAGATGGAAAAGCATGCTATAGAATATCCAATTATCTATGTGCTATATGAGTGCGAACAAGCCTATGAATAACAGGGGGGGTATTCGCAAAACACGAACAGAATCATAGGTCTTGATTTAATGCGAATATCTTTGGCGATTTTAATATATATGTTTCATTCATGGATGCATTTTGGATGTGACTATTCTGTCTTAACTGACTTCGTATCAGCAGGTGCTGTAGCTATGACGGGATTTTTCTTATTATCGGGATACTCTTTGCGTTTAGTATATGGCAATCAGGATATTATGGAAAAAAATAACTTGTGTACATTCTATATCAAACGGACATTGAACATATTACCGTTATATTATGCAATAGCGATTATGTACATACTGTTAATAAAGTCTACAAATATGGCAGATATTATAGTCCTATTTCCTATAGAAGTGTTAGGTCTACAATCTACTTTTTCATCGCTATTTCATATTTCTCACAATAGTGGGACATGGTTTATTTCATGTTTGATATTGGCTTATTTCTTTTATCCGTATTTACAAAATATAACTCAGCAACTAAACAAAACAATGAAAATTATTACGTTGTGCATACTTATTTTTATTGATTTATGGTCCTCCGTAATAAGCAGTAGGTTCAATATATGTAGTACTTATGATAATCCTTTTTATCGCATGGTGGAGTTTACTATTGGCCTCTTATTAGCAGATATTAATATTAGCTATGACAATGTGTTATTAAGGCTATTACGCAGTAAGATAACTCTAATAATCTCTATTATATTCCTATTCTTGGGCATATCGCTATTAAAGAAATATATGTTATGGCAAGACTACATGATATACAATTATGTTGCGTTACCATGCTTTATAATCATGCTGCTGTCTTTAGGAACACTTAAATCTTCTATCAAATATAGGAATAATATTGTTTCATATTTTGCCAATATATCTTATGCCTTTTTCTTAGTCCAGTTTTTTGCATGGAAAGTAGGGAAATGGACATTATTTTTTTTAAAAGCAGATTCTAATTGGTTACGAATAGTAGTAACTTTTTTATATTGTTTTGTTGCCGCTATAGTAATGTATGAATTAATACAAAAACCAATATCTAAATACATAAAGCATACTTTAGTAATAAGCAAAATTTGCAAGAACAATGATGGAAAACAATAAAAAAAAGAGTGGCGGTGAAAGACCGTTATTAATATGCCTTAGTGCAACGCGAAATTATGGTTGGGTCACAAGAGCATTTTGTCATGCCAATTCTCAATGGGCAGATTATATTATTATAGTAGACCAGATGTCTACAGACGCGACTCGAGACATCTGCTCTGAATATGATAAGGTGATTCTAATAGATGATCACGATTTATCTTATAGTGAATCACGCCGGTCCATGATGGCACTTAATAGAGCAAGAGAAATAAAAGGAGATAAAATTCTTATTTATCTAGCAATAGATGAGGTGTTGCCTGCAAATTGGATGAAAACAGCAGATGGACAGAAAGTTCTAAATTCAAAACCTTCAGAAATGTTCATGCTTGATTGGGCAAACATATTACCAGATAACAAGCATTGCAAAATGGTTTTCCAAGACGATATGTATCGTATCTTCCATGATGATGGGGTAACACCATATGATAACCAGAATAAGGATATGCACACTCATTGTCTGCCATATCATGAAGGTGGTAAAGAATATAAAATATCGGATTTCCCAATATTGCATTTCGGTATTTATAATACAAAATTTCAATATGTGAAATTAAGATATTATCAAATGGTTGACTACGATAAAAATCATCGATCAGTGGTTACGTTGAGCAGATATTATAATCGTCCTATCGGAAATGACTTTTGGCAAGGAGTAGACGATGTTAAACATGAATGGTTGTGGTCTGAGTTTGATTTGTTTTCACTGGTGGACTTGGATACTCCTCCTTTTTTGGTTGAAGAGTGTCAAAAGTTCATTCGCGAGAAAGGAATTAAGCGGTATGTATTGTTAGATATGTGGGACGATACTATGTTGGATTATTTGCAGATTCAAGATCCAAGACCAATATGGATAAAAATAGTTCACAGGTATTTTCATGCAACAGAGAAGTACCACAAGTGGATAATAATACGAGTGATAGATAAAGTCTTAAAGGCATTTATATGGGTGACAGAATATTAATATCCGTTATAGTTCCTTCCTATAACCGTGCCAATACGGTTGGGCAAACAATCGTTAGCATCCTTTCGCAACAAGTAGATGCGGATATCGAGATCGTGATAGGTGACGATTGTTCGACTGATAATGCGCGTGAGGTCTTAGAGCAATACCGGCAGAGGTATCCGGACATCATCCGTCTTTTTCTGCGTGAGCAGAATATGGGATTAGGTGCCAACTGGGCGCAATGCGTAAAGGATTGTCGCGGTGAGTTCATCTGTAATTGCGATAATGATGATTATTGGCATAATCCGAACAAGTTGCAACTTCAATTGGATTACATGCGTGCTCATTCGGAGTGCAATATTCTCATCACGAACCATCGCACGCATAACCGTTCGACTGGTGAGATCCGTGAGTGCAAAGCAGAGATTGATCATACTGACATTCAGCAATCGATGTGGGGAGGGTGCCATTTCTGCAATGCTACTATTATGTATCGTGCTAACTTCATGAAAGCGCATTTGGATTTAGATGAGTTTATTAAGCGTCGCTTTACATTACAGGATTGGCCTGCGTGGGTAATCTTAACTGCTTATACGGATATCGATGTCCTTCCTGAATCAACTGCTACGTGGTGCCTAGAGACAGTGTCAATAACTCGTCCGGATTCCGTAGAAAGATATGCAAGACGGTTAGAAGGAGATAAAGAAGTGTGTCGGTATCTGGGTGAACTTTTCCCTGAGAAATTTCCATATACAGATGAGATGTGGCGAGACTATGCAAATGGACGATTGATGGCAAAGGCATTTGATGTGGGCGATTTTGATGCAGCAAAGAAATATGGGAAGATGTTTAGCGGTAGAGGATTCAAGAAAATATGCTCTCAAAATAGAGTGCTATTCGAGATTTTTAAATTTTTGAAACGAGTAAAAGGAAGAAGTAAGAACGCATGATTCCGAAAATCATTCACTATTGCTGGTTTGGCGGCAAACCGATGCCGGAGCTGGCACTCAAATGTATCGAGAGTTGGAAGAAATACTTGCCGGAGTATGAACTACGGCTATGGAATGAGGATACTTTCGACCTCGATATGTATCCGTATGCGCGGGAGGCGTACGATAATCGCAAGTTCGCGTTTGTGACAGACGTCGTGCGGCTGTGGGCGCTGGAGAAATATGGAGGTCTATATATGGATACCGATGTGGAGATACTGCGTCCGTTAGGCGAATTGATGGAGTTACCGGCTTTTACCGGCTATGAGGCCAGCCTGAAAAATGCACCGGTTACCGGCCTCATGGCATCTGCGCCTCATGGCATCTGGGTGCGTGAACAGTTGGTATACTACGAAGGCAGACATTTCGTCCAACCGGACGGAACGCTGGATATGACAACCAATACGGTGACGATTTCACGTATCATGCAAGAAAATGGTTTTGAGATAAATGGCAAATATGGCATTTACAAGAACGATATGCATGTCTTCCCGGTGGATTACTTCTGCCCGCTGACCAGTACGCGAGTGCTTAAACTAACGAAAAACACCTATTGCATTCATCATTTCGCCGGTTCATGGGTAGAGAGAACGCGTGGACAGATTATAAAAGCATGGATTTTGGATCATATCATCGGGCGCAAAATAACGGATACGTTGGTGAAGTTTAAGAGGAAGATAATGATTATAGAAAATGAAATGAAGAAGTATGGATATTTTGACAGACATGTTGAGAAGAATTAGTACATTTGTTATGCAGCATAAAACAATGCTCTTGGTATTGTGTGCTATAGTTATATTCAAAAATATACTTGTGAAATGGGCAATTGAGTATGTCTGTCCTATCACTTCGTCTGTGCCAAATAATAACATATGGGTAATGATATGCGTTCTTGTTGCTATAACAATCGTATATCTTACCCAATATCAATGGTTTCAGTCAGAACGTGAGTGCTTTGTTTCGCGTAATTGGACCTTATTCTTCCTGTTTGGCGCATATCTGGTGTTTCGGTTAAATCATCGGTTGCAATTCCATGGATTCGCAGGAGGTGTGTTGAGTTATACGGACTATGGATGGATATGGGTAGCTGCCATTGAGTTCTTTTTAGCACGCAAACGCATATTAGCGAATTGTGATACGAAAAAGATAACTGTTACCAGTACGCCATTTCTTAGCGATACTCCGGTCGCAGATAATCAAATGAATAGAAAAAGATATGCTATTCAACTTGTAGATAAGATACTTGCTTCTCAAAAAGGATCTAATATTCGGTCCAATTCCCAAGCATTTACAATTTTGATTAACGAGCATTACGGAGCAGGTAAAACAAGTTTTTTCATGCAACTGCAGGAACTTGCAGAAGACAGAGGCATAGATGTATGTTGGTTCAAACCATGGCTGTATGAGGACAATACTACTTTGATGGTCAATTTCTTTCGCGTAATTAAAGAAAAATTGGGAGCAGGAGACAAACCTTTATTGAAAATGCTTAATCGTTATGTTCAAATCCTATCATCAGTTGAGGGCTACAGATTATTTTCCGCATTGCAATGGGAAGAAAGTTCTATTGAAACCCAATTTACCAATATCAAGACCAAACTACAAGCAAAAGAAAGACCCATTGTTGTGCTTGTTGACGATGTAGACAGATTAGAGGGAGATGAGATGTTAAAAATGCTGCAGATGATTCGGAATATGGCGGATTTTCCCAATCTGTACTACATTGTTGCCGGTGATAAGAACGCGATGGTTAACCGACTCCTTGAAAAGAAAATTTCAGAGCCGGAAGAATTTTTGAAAAAGTTTTTTAATCTTGAGATTTGTTTCCCCGCGGATGACAATAGCATGGAGAAAATATTTAGAGAAGGTATAGAAACATTATTGGATCATTACGGTATAGATAGTGGTGAGGTATGGGAGTTTATTCAAGTTTTACAATATAAGAATCACATTTTTTCGAACATACGAGATTGGAAACGCTTCTTGAATGCTCTTGATTATGCCTTGGCCAATCTCCAAGCGAACAATGACGAGATGCTGAAAGAGGTTGCCATCCGTGATCTGGTGGGAGTATGTCTAATCCAATGTATTGATACGGATATATACCATTTATTGAGAGATAGTAACGAGTATATATTGAGATATGATTCCTCCTTGGAGCGGTATTTCTTGAAAGACGGAATAGAAAAAGCATTGGAATATAATAGTAATAAGCGTAAAGCAGCGGTAGAATATGATACGGATGATGCTCTTGTTGTTGATACCGGTACACTAACAATGGAGCACCCGCGGTTATTGGCAGATGAAGTGATAAATAGAAGCAAACTTCAAAAAATAGATATAATAGGCGAGATATTAAGACTGTTATTTCCGACATCATGGGATGCACATTCCCAGATTGGAATATGTTTCCGTACGGAGTTCCACAAGTATTTTGCTGCTACCTATAAAGAGAATGAGATTTCTAATGCGGAAATCATTGGAATAATGAAAGCTCCCGATGATGAATTTTCCTCTGCTGCGCGTAAGATTATCGGGACACCGCGAGTAACAGCGTTTATTCATAAAATCAATTGGTATGTGGCAACGCAGATATACCCGAGAAAAGAGGTGTTAATAAGAATACTTTGGGTAATGGAGAATCATTTTGACGCAATAGCAACTCCGCGCGACGATAAGAATATTTTCTTCGGACAGAACTACGAAATGGCTGCTTTGAATGTGTTCTTAAAACGAGCTTCAGAGACGGAAGAGCAACTTAATATGGAATGGCAATCAATATATAAATGGCTCGTAATGACATCTGACTATGATAATCGCATCAGGATACTATTAATGTTATCGGAAAATACCGCTGAAAGCGGAAAATATATTTATAATGAATGGAGCGCATTATATGATTGCGCTCAATCGTCCAACTTGCATTATATCAATAATGTATGGAAAAACAACAAGTATTCTCCTGAAGTCTATGGGCGTATAGCTGATTACCGACAAATAATGAAGAACTTTAGAAATGGAACATACACGAGTGAACAGATACTGACTCTTTTGAGCAAGACGCGGTATATCAAATATTTCTTCTATCATTTATTGGAATATAGCAAGAATACCTTAAATTGGAATACTAATTTTATAGATTGTGTAATAGGAGCAGAACATGCTTTTGCTTTTGACGATTCAAAGTGGTTTAGTTTAGTCCCCAAAGAATGGGAAGAAGATTTCAAAAATAGGAAAATGAAAGGCAGAATAACAGTTGAAGATATTGAAAATAGTGCATATCTGCGTTCTGCTTTGCAGTATTGGCAAAAACAAGAGCAGAATAGCTCGAAGAGGAAAAAGGAAAAAGAGGAATAGATGATGGGGGAGGCCTAGTTCCGCAATTGCTGCGACTTGCATTCGCTTGCTACGGCTCCGCCGTGGCTGCACCAAGCTGGTGCAGAAATACAAATTTAAAACTCCACCAAGCTGGTGGAGACATAGAGAACCTAAAACTCCAACAACCCGTTGGAGAATTTCCCTCTCCTTTTGCATGCGTTCCATGGGGACATCACATCGCCATTATTTCCAAATGCAAATCCGTAGATGAAGCGTTGTTCTGTATAGGCAAGACGATAGAGCAGGGTATTAGTCGTGCGGCGCTGGTGAACTGCTGCAAAAAGAAATGCGCGAGACAAAGCGACTGATGAAAGCTAATAAGTGATAACCGATTGATGAGCAGGAGATGAATTGATCGAAAAAGCAATGTGCATTTTTTGCACTTTCAATTTTGACAAGATGGTAGAATCTTGCGTGAAGTGTTGCGAGCAAGTGAAAATCTTAGTTGTTCGGTGTTTCCGAATTCATGATGTGATGGTAAAATATTCAGTATGCCTGGTGGTCAGACTGGTGGTCAGAAAAGTGTGATGTTGTCGGGAAAATTCGAAAAACCAGCAGAAATTCGGAATTTCCGAATTTTTTCTTTTTTGCTAACTCAAAACTGCAACTATTCGTTGCTGGTTCACAGGAAATTACGGAGATAAGTTCACAGAAAACTATACAGAAAAAGCGCCCGAAGGACGCTTTTCCTGATTGCTGCAACTTGCAGTCGCTTGCTACGGCTCCGCCGTGGCTGCACCTGCGGTGCTTGATCAGAGCCGTTGACGAGAGTCGCGGCTTTTTTGTATATATAGCGGGTAAAGAATTAATGAGTTAAGGAATTAAAGAATTAAGGAGTGAAGGATTACCTGTGTTTTATGAAACCTATAAAATCCGTGTGCAAGCACCCAATGCCATTAGACAACATAAAACAATAGAAATTATTCTATTTTTTTTGAAAAAAAGCTTTTTTATTTGCATAATTGAAAAAATTGTTGTATTTTTGCAGTCGAAAAAATGGTAGCGCGCTACCGAATAATAGGATAACGTATGAGATTTGAGAGAAAATACTACTTGGACGAACTCATTGCGAGGAAGCATAATGGGATGATAAAAATCATTACCGGCTTGCGTCGTAGCGGCAAATCGTATTTGCTATTTGAGCTATTCCGCGCTCATTTAATAGAGAATGGCGTGAGCGAAGAGCAAATAATCGCTTTCTCGTTGGAGAATAGGCGCATGAAGAAGTTACGCAATCCGGACGAGTGCCTAGCCTATATAGATGCGCATATCAAAGGCGACAAGATGCATTACGTGATGATTGACGAGGTGCAGATGATGGCTGAATTTGAGGATGTACTCAATAGTTACCTGGACATGCCGAACGTAGATGTGTACGTAACCGGCAGTAATTCTCGTTTTTTGGTAAGCGATGTGGTAACGGAGTTCCGAGGACGAGGAGATGAGGTGCGCGTGTTCCCGTTGAGTATATCGGAACTTCATGAAGCCTATCCGGAAAAGACATGGGATGAGTTATGGCAAGAGTATTCGAACTTCGGGGGATTACCTATGGCTGTGCTAACGGAAGGAGTGGATCGGAAGAAGGCTTATCTGAAACAGTTATTCCGGACGACCTATTTCAAGGACATCGTTGAACGATATCATATCCATCATACAGAACAATTGGATCAACTGGTGGATTTTGTGGCATCCTCGGTAGGTTCGTTGACGAATGCGAATAAGTTAGCCAACACGTTCCAATCCAAAGGAGATAAGATATCCGTTGATACGGTAGGTCAGTATTTGGGTTACCTGCAAGATGCTTTTTGGCTGAATCAAGCGAAGCGCTATGACATCCGCGGCAAGCAATACATAGGCTCGCCATACAAATTTTATTTTACAGATATCGGTCTTCGCAATGCGCGTTTGAACTTCCGTCAATATGAAGAAACGCATATAATGGAGAATGTGATATACATGGAGTTATTGCGGAGAGGATGTGAGGTGGATGTGGGTGTGATAGAGGTGGTAGAGAAAGTGGACGGAAAGAATGTGCATAAGCGGATTGAAGTAGATTTTGTGGTGAACAAGGGCGATAGACGATACTATATCCAATCGGCATACGCTGTGCCGGACGATGATAAAATGGCGCAAGAAGAGCGTCCGTTGCTGAAGATATACGACTCGTTCAAGAAGATCATCGTTGTGCAAAACAATGTGTTGCCTTGGCATAATGAAAATGGGACGCTGATATTGAGCCTGAAGCAGTTCTTGACGGAGGAAGATAGTTGGGAGAAGTAAAAGGGGTGCGCTGCTGACGCTGCCGTTCTATATGTGGTATTTGCTGTGGTGAGTGATATGTATAGTGTATAGTGTATAGTGTATAGTGTATAGCCGTCCTGGAGGGCGGCTTTTTTGTATGGGGAATTAACTATAGATAAACTAAATTTAAGTTAAAGTTAATAAAATCAAATAAAAGTTCAATTTTATTTGTATATATAGGATTTTTAAAAATATTTTGTAACTTCGGCACGCTCCTAAAGGGTATCCACTCTGAAATTACAGTCTCAGTATTCTGCAACTACCAAATATTTACCTCAAAATATTCAAATATGCGAGCATAATGAAAATTTTGGTTCAAATATTTGTATATTTGATTATTTTGTTGTAACTTTGTGCGCTGAATTCGTGAATTGTAAAAATATTTTACGTGTTTATATGAAAAAAATTGAGATTAAAGGTTATAAATCGATTAAAGATCAAACGCTATTGTTGAGACCAATTAACATCCTAATTGGTGCAAACGGTAGTGGAAAATCGAATTTATTATCCTTCTTTACTTTCTTGCGAAACTTATATGCAAATAATCTTCAAGCATACGTGTCTTTGAATAGGGGCATGGATGCATTCCTATTTCAGGGACGTAAAGTAACGGAGCAAATATATGCAAAATTGACATTTGATAACACGAATGCGTATTCATTTGTATTAACGCCAGGGCAGGAGATGTTTATAATAACAGAAGAAAAATTATGGTACAAGCATAATCCATATGCGCCGGACGCATACGATATTTCTTCATACTCTCCGGAATCCAAGTTGCGTTATAATACAATCCCTCGCGCTGAATATATACGTAATTATCTGGCAGAACTTAAGAGATATCATTTTCATGACACAAGCAAGAACTCTCCATTTACCAAAATATCTAACATAGAGACGGGGAGTTACGTGTTATATCCTACAGGAGATAATTTGGCTGCATTCTTATATGGTATCCAACAGTCAGACATAACCGCATACAACCGAATCCTTCGAACAGTTCAATCAGTGGCTCCATATTTTCATAACTTTGTATTAAGACCTGATAGTGAAAAAAATCTTAAATTGCAATGGGAAGATAAGTATGGTGTCGTATTTGGAGTTAATGATTTGTCTGATGGAACATTGCGTTTTATAGCACTAACAACATTGTTTTTGCAACCTCAATTGCCACAGACCATAATTATAGACGAACCGGAGTTAGGATTACATCCTTTTGCGATCGCAAAATTATCAGGCATGATAAAATCAGCAGCAGCACGTGGATGTCAAGTAATCGCTGCAACTCAATCTACAGACTTGATTGGGTATTTTCAACCAGAAGACATACTGACGGTTGATCAGATAAATGGAGAAAGTATATATAATCGCTTATCTGAAGCACAACTAGGAACATGGTTAAATGAGTACTCATTAGGTGATTTGTGGAAACAAAATATTTTGAAAGGAGGTCAGCCGCAATGAAACGTTTGATTATAGTATGCGAAGGACCTACCGAGCAAGAGTTTTGTAAGGATGTGTTGCAACCTTATTTCCAACAATATGACATCTCTGTCGTGTGCCCATTAATTAAAAAGTCAGGGGGAGGCATTATTACTTGGGAACCATTAAAACGTCAACTAAGAAACCATCTGTTCGAAGAAGGCGCGTACGTAACGATGCTTGTAGACTATTATAGATTGAAGGATCCAGATAAGATACCAGGTTGGAGTGAGTCTTTGAGTATCCAAAATAAGCAAAAACGCATGCACTTCCTTTTTGATCAAATGAAGTTAGACATGGATGAAACGTTAAGAGATCGGTTCATTCCATATATCCAACTACATGAGTTTGAAGGCTTGTTGTTTAGCGATCTTAGTCCGTATCAGGAATATTTCGGATCAAGTATATGTGATTTTAAAAAGTTAGAAGCAGTGATCACTTCCCATCCGAATCCTGAGATGATAAATGAAGGCCCCAATACAGCTCCGTCTAAAAGACTCATGGATATTATCTCAGGATATGACAAAGTGTTATATGGAGGAGTGTTGGCTATGTCTTTGGGGTTGCAAAAAATCCGTGAGCATTGTCCGATGTTTAATGAATGGATATCAACATTGCAAAAAATATCATAGTATCTCGCGATTAAAGACTGAATTTTAACCGCTCAATGAGCGGAATACAAGCGCAAATAATTATTGGAATAAACATTACATATGTGTAGAATTAGACTAGAATTTACTAAAGAAGTGTTTATGTCTCTTTTACATAGCATAGGCAATTTAATTGATATGACCATTTTCTGGGTAAGAAAATTATGGTACATAATATTAATGAGCATATCAACGCCCTATGTGATTTGTAATTTTGAAGAAATTGTTGAATTTCAATTCTTTACAGAATTTAATGGCAAGAACTTGATATTTATTGTGTGGGTGGCACTTTTAATCGTACCATTGTTTGATAGTTTTGAGGGTTTTGGAATAAGCATTAAGCGCTTCAATCAGCGAATTGAAAATAAGCAATTGAATGCTTTAGTAGAGAATCAGGAAATACCGTCACAAGCAGATTTAGAAAGGGAACTGACAGATGAATCAAAATAAGAGTCAAATTAAAGATACAATTTTAAATATTGTAAGTCGTGGGTTGATATTAGCAGCATCTCCGCAAGTGACGGACGGGCAGTATCAGGAATGGCAAAATTATGCTCAAATAATGTTGCGTATTTGTTCATATCAATACAATCCGACCATTTACATGAACTATTTAAAGGTATGTACGAATGTTCTTTCTGTAAGCGATAACAAAGAAAAAATGAGGCAGTGTTGTAACTACTTACTTGGGGTTGCAAAGATCCTTTAAAGTACATAACAGACTTACGCGGCATAAAGGGAGTTTCCAGAAGACAATAAGTGCAATTAAAGAACTACATAGACGGAATGCTCCAATACAAATCAATTGTCCAATCATAAATCAAAATCTTCATTGCCATCGTGATGTTCTCAATTTTGCAGCTTCGCTAAACACTGAAGCAACTTCTTATTATACGTTATTTGGAAGCTATGATTCGTCTGGCGTTATCTTGGATGCAGGATAAAAACTGATGATATTGCAAGGGGTCTAGGATAAGATTATAGTAGTGCTACAATGAAATAATGAAAAAATTCCCGCATATGCCTGCACACGTGGGATTTTTTTGTAATTGGCCGTCCGAGAGGGCGGCTTTTTTGTATGTGGGAGGGAGTTGGGGAGGAGGCCCCCCGGCCCCCTGAAGGGGGGAGAGAGGAGTTGGGAATTAAGGGAGGGGATGTCGGAAAATAGTGTTAACTTTGCGGCTCGAAGGCGATATTGCCGCAAAACAATCAAAAAAAGTTAACACAAAATGAAAAATCACATCGATCTGGGTGCGGAGACAGTCCTGTTCGTTCGTACCCGCATGGAAGAGGTTCTGGGAGAAGAGCCGGAAAACATCAACAAGGTGGAATTCAACGTTAAAGAGGTGAAGGAGCAGATCTTTCGCCTCTTTTATGATTATCAGGTCCGGCGAGGCTGGCCGCATGTAGCAGAGCGGACTGCCGATGCGTTGGGGATGTCCCGCGCACATGTCTATGAGTTGCTGAAAAAATAGGTCTTGGTGCCGATTGTCTGATTTTCGGACAAGAATAGGCGGAAAAAGCAGTACTTTTGTCGCCGAATTGCAATTCAAAAAAGAAAAGAACCAAAAGAAAAAAAACTAAAATGCCACGCCAAGCCTTGCCTAATAGTACAGAAGGCATGGCAAGGCGAGGCAGGATGAACATAGAAAAAAAGCGGCGGCAAAAATGCCACCGAACAAAACAAAAATATTTGAGATTATGTACAGTATTATCAGTATCTGGGCATTGCTCAAACCGCAAGGCGAGTACAAGCGCCGCCGACGCGCTTGTGAACGACTGTGGAACAGTTATGCCCCTGAGATGCAGCAACGCATCTACAACCGGATAGCCGAAGCCCTTCAGCGCGGCGAACGGGTTAATCCGAATCCTTATTTTGCAATTGAGGACACGGCGCTCTACCTTCAGCGGAAGCCTTGTATGCAACAACTCTCCTATGCCGATTATTACGCCCGTTATCACACAACCGAACCGCGTGACGGATGGCAGATGGCGAACCCGACAGGAAACAAAGTGATATACGTCAGAAAGGTTTAATGTTTTAAGGATGGTACGGTGACGTACAGGATGGTCGCGAGATGGTCGCGACGTCGGAAGCGGGACTGTGTATGATGTATAAATGTAAGATGTATCAGTAGTGTCCACTAAAAAAATAACAAAAACCTATAAAACCCTTGAGTGCTTTTAAAGCTATGCTTATCGCACAAATTGCTACTAAAATCTGCTTATAAGCAAGCTTACAGACAGCTTTTACTATCAATTTGTACAACTCTATGAATAAAAATCACTCAAAGACATAAACATAAAAAACATTTTCAGTTCTAATCGCTGCGCACGAAACGACCACGTAATGTCCTTTATATCAAGAGTATACAAAGGTAATAAGTTATTTTTAATGAACACTAATGATGATGTATAATTTATTATGAAAGTAGAATTAATCATTCCAATTGAGGTCCTACGCGGGAAATTGCGAAGGGACGGGTACTATTTCCGACTGTACAAAGGAAAGCAACTTGTACAACGCTGCCCCAACAGGTCAGGACATAAGAAGACAAGTGCTGAGGCTGCTAATCAGCGTCATTTTGCTGCCACATGGGGCAAAAGATATAAAAAGTTTAAAGATTAATGTTTAATGTTTAGTGAATTATGGCAAGAGTAGAATTACCAATGTGGATTGAAAGAGTCTCCGGAAAAGCAGGGAACGTATGTTTCCGGACAATGAAAGCAACAGGCAAAATTTACATGTACCCAATGAAAGGACAAAGGGACATGATGAAGTACCAAGGGACAAAGTACAAAGTGCAATGTACGAAGGAAGTGAGTGAGAGGGCTATGGCACAGAGGGAGCGGTTCCGGGCGACAGCAGAGATCGTGCGGATGATGCGCAAAGCCGGTTCGAAAAAGACACAGAAGGAACTATGGAAAATCGTATCGCAGGCGTTATGATGCGGCGCATAAGCAAGGAGGAGCTGGTGCAGCGATTGGATGCCGCATTGGGACAAGCGGTCGGCGAAGAGGGTCTGGATATCCTATTATACGGTTGGAAGAAGTTCCGTCATTACGGTGCCAGATACTGCGACGCGCTTAAGCATCGTGACTGGTTATATATTGTAGAAGTGATTGATCTGAGCGAGTATGCGGGCTATGACTTAAGCTAAGATTTTCAGAAAAGTGAATGTGCTCACTTTTGCGAAGACGAATAGTTGCACAGGTTGCGAAAAAGCAGTAATTTTGTCATCGGAATTGGAGATCAACGATTTCGCTACCTTGTAGCTCGTGTAGTTGTCTCAATTCCTTCTCTCCCCATCGGACGCACTGGCGCTAGCATCCGCCGGGGACCCCAAATAGATTTGAGAGATAAGATAATGAGTTTTCAGGGCGTTTGTCATTTCCTTCTCAGTCTTGGAAACTCAAAAAGGAAGGACTCAAATCCCACGCGTGTAAACAAGCGGTAATGATCGTGCGCACGATGCATTAACGCAAAGAAAGGCTCGTGCAGATATGCGCGAGAAGGGAAAAACGAAAAATCTAAACTATTAACAAAATGGCAGAAATCAAACCAATGGCTCTCATCGAGAGCATGAAAAAGAAAGTGTGCGAGCACAGTGATGTGTATTTCCGTACCAACAGAAGGACCGGCAAGGTGACGACTGGCAAGTTGTGTTATCCGAGCGATAAGGCTCCATCGGCGGCGCAGATTGCAGCCAAGGCACGTTTCGCCAAAGTGGCAGCTGCTGTCCGTGCTATCCTGGCAGATCCTACGGAAAAGGTCAAGCTGGAGGCGGAGTACAAGAGTCAGACCAAGTATGGTTCGCTCTTCGGCTATGCGATGCACAAGCTGAATGGCAACTACGACGAAAACGGCGATAAAATAGGAGGTTAACTATGACTAAAAAGCAAATCCTTAAAGTGATTGTCTCGGTCCTCATTGCAGCCCTGACGGCTCTGGCGGCTTCGCTCGGACTCTCGTCCTGCAACGTCACCCGGACCATCACCACCAAGTCCGAGTACTGGCAGAAAGCCGACACGTCGGTCATCATCCAGACCAAAACGATTGAGAGTTACGATGGAACTCGAAAATGACCGGGGTCCCCGGCGCAACTTGTAACCGAAAACGAACGAAGTGTAAGCAACTGTTTTTGGCCGTTTTCTGCGCGAAGCGGTTTTCGGTAAATCAAAAAACTCTAAACTATTAACCAGTAAACCAAATCTTAACCCCTCCCACGGCGTGGAGAACCGAGCAGGAGTCTTTCAGGTCGCAGACCGGTCTTACAGCGATAGCGGTCTTTCAGTCCGCAGGACGGTCTGTTCGGCAAACGCCGAACTATTATGGCAAAAGTAACTTATTCTGCCGGCATCGACCATGTGTCGGGTGCATTGGCAAAACCGAGCAAGAGCGGTCAACACTCCTGCACCAAGATGCTCTTGGCAACCCACCGCGTAGCGGCAAGCCAGAGCAATGCATGTAACCGTCTGTATCTCCGTCCGAAAGTGGAGCGTTCCACCCAGCCCTCTGCCAAAGAATTGGCAATCCGCGAGCGTTTCACCGAGGTGCGCGCGATGGTCGCTACCCGCCGCAAGGATCTGAACAAGATCTCGCAGGACCAGCTGGACTTCATCGCCCAGAAGGACCTCGCCACCGGCAAAAAGACCATGACCGCGTACCTGTGGAAGGTGTGCGGCGCAGAGTACGATGCGCAGCATCAGGGTTAAGCGCGGCGAAGCCGCTGTTTAGCGCGCCAGGGGCACGGTTGAGCACTTCGCTGTTGAGTGAGCTCGGTTAAAAGGGAACGCGCTTCGCGTTAGAAAACGGCCGAAAACATTATTAGAAAAAAAACATAGATAAACCCTGCATGTACTTAGGTTGCTACGCGTTGACACGCTACGAGTGCCCGTCCCGCCAGTCTACTTATAAATAAATTTGACGTAGTCCGCCAGGACGTACCCTCACCCCAAAAGGAGGTAAGCAACCAAAGTCCATGCAGCAATAAACAGAAAAAAATGCTGTTTAGCGCAAGCGGGGCTTGCTGTTGAGTGAGCTCCGCTCTGTGTAGCGCGCCAGAGGCACGGTTTAGCAGCCAAATCCGCGCTGCTAAAGGCAGCCTATTCCATGCAGCATACGCGTCGGCGATAAACAGAAATAAATATTTTATTGTTGTTTGCCGCAAGGGCGATTGATAATTGCTTCGCGCAAGCGCGATTGCTGCAGCGGAGCTACTCGCTGCGATCAAAGGTGCTATGATGGAAGAGTTGTCCGTAAGGGCTGCTCTTCCTTATTGTATATTAATATTTTATACTATATATTATATAGTATGAAATTTTATTATAAAAAAATTTGCGTGTATAGAAAAAAAGTAGTAACTTTGCAGCGCAGAACAATGATATGTGGCGATGGCATACTATTTGCGAAAATAGTAGAAATAATAACTAACTTAACAGACTCATGGATTTTAGAAAATTGGTTCAGGCATTGGCTTATGTTGCATTGAAACAACCAAATCATACATTCAAATAATTATAAAAACGCACCCGTTGTGGTAAGAGATGGACAAGGACCGCAAAATATGGGAGAGCAGTGACAGCGATTTTTTGAATTATCTTTATGCGGAGAGAGACAGAGAATATTCTGTATCCCAAGCATGGGGCGTGAATCTGTGGATAGTAGGTGCTGCGATAATAGGTCTGCTGGGGTATGCTTATCATCGGATTGCAGATCATTACGATGTTTTCAGTTGGCAGTTATTCACGTACTATTCCGTTGTGCTCGGTGCAATCATTATCGCTATGGCGTCGCTGATAAGTCCTCTTATGCATAACAGCCGATGGCGAAATAGATACAGGGTGACGATCGTAGCTGCTATTTTTCCGATAGACGAGATATTCTGGAAAACGTTTATTTCCAATGCCGCATTCGTGTCTTTGGTATGGATGATAAAGGATTACGGGGCAGTGACATGGCTCTGTCTCGCATTATTCTTATTGGAGATGACGGTGCATATCCTAGTGTTAATAAACGGCAAAAAACTAATCCAGATAACACAATGGGGGCATTTCTTTGCGAACGACAAGTGGGAGATCGCCTATCGTTCGGCAGAAGTGGGAATCTGTTTCGCGATCATATTAACGGCTATTCGTACCTGGGGATGGCAATACGCGATGGCTGAGAAGGAGTTTGAGATGAGTTGTGTGCTGGCAATAATAACAGGAATATGCTGGGTGACGCATAACAGGATGGATGAAGGAAACAGATATCGGTCCATGGACAAAATCATCGATGAATACTTATACGGATCATTAACCAAAGAAGAAGCATATGATCAGTTGCTGACCTATTCACAGGGGCATGATATATTGGATGTACTGCATGATGATTACGAACGGGTGAAAAGTGTTCGGACATCACTGGAGGAATGGAAGCAAAACCAAGAACCATACAAGAAACTTATTACATCCGGAGAATTGAATTTCGAGCAAAGCAAAGAGTATTTGGAGTATATGAACAAGAATCTGGATGTTGCTCAAAATACCATAAAGATTATGGCAAAATTCAATGACCGGGTAAACGAGGCACTTGATTTGGAAGTGGATCCGGAACAAGGCAAAGCCTATATTACTCTCATAAAAGAAATCAATGCGAATATCGAATGGTTGGTAACGTTTGTAGAAGAAAGCAACGCAATTGTTTCTCAGTTGCATGCGTTTATATCATCCTTTTATTGCAACAAAACGAAGACGCTATGCGGCGCAAAAGATTGCAAGTACAGGCATGAAAGGTATTCATGGATATACAAGATGAGGCAGCAGATACGATCCTGTAGGGAGAAACGAAAATAATTAAAAATGAAGAAAAATCAGTAAAAAGTGATATATATTTGTATATATCATTTTTTTTTTGTAATTTTGCGGGCTGAAAGGATGCGTGCGTATGACATATGGTTGTTTGCAATGGCACCATAAATAGTAAATAAATACAACATATAATATGAAAACGATTAAACTTCAAATTTCTCAATTAGGACGCCTCCGTAATTCAGAGGTGGAGATAACACCATGGATGATATTTTCCGGAGAGTCAGGTTTAGGTAAAAGTTATCTGTCAATATTGATTCATTACTTTTTTGAAGTATTGGTAGATATGAAGCGGATTGATTCGTTTATAAGAGAGATCGGCGTGGATTATAATACGCTAATACCTACGCTGCGCAATACTGGCACAGCGTTTTATATCAAACGTGAGGATTTTGAGCGGTGGCTAGCAGAGGATGCTATTCGTTACACAAAATATATGATAAATAACGATGATTTAAATGCCGATATCCGCGTTATACTTCCGAATGATGTAGCAGAGATAATGGAATTTAAATATGAGGAAGAAGCTAGCGAATTAAATAATGAGGTAGAGACATATCTAAAGTTTTCTCTTCCAGGCCTGACTTATAGGACGAAGAACGTACCACAGGGCATCGGTGAGGAATCTCATTTTGCATTCTTCCTGCGATATTATATACGTCAGTGTATCTTTGAGGACTATATGGCATTGGATAGAACCTTTGTTTTACCTCCTTCCCGAGGAACGATGATGACAGAGATTGTTAGCCCTATAACTGGAATGTATAAGAAATTCGATGCTGATAAGAAATTTCTAGAAGGGGCGAAAGATAACCAATCCCAAACACAGGAAGATGTAAAGCAGATGATGAGAACGATTTTAGAAGGAAAAGTTCACATGGTAGATGGGAAACGATATATGTATACTATGTCAGATGCAGAAATGCCGTTGTCTGCCGCCGCATCCTCAGTGCGAGAGTTGGCGCTCTTTGAGATGCTGATAGAGAATATGGATATTAAAAAAGCCGCTGTGTTGATAGAAGAACCTGAAGCTCATTTGCATCCCGCAAAACAAAGGATGATGGCAGATTTGCTGAGCGCAATGAGTGCAGAAGGCACATATATGCAAATAACAACCCACAGTGATTTTTTGATACGTCGCTTAAATGAGTTGGTTCGTCTTAAGACGTTAGAAACAGCCAAAGATGCAGCTTCTTTTGAAGATCTTAAAGCAAAGTTGAACTGTTTAGTATTACCGAAAATAGATACTTTATCTGCTTACGTTGTAGAACGCCAAGTGGATGGCACTTCCAAAGCTATACGCCAAAATATAGAACAAGGAGTTCCCTATAAATCATTCCTGCAACCAATTAAAGAATCTGTTGAATTTAAGACTTTATTAGACGCCTATACAAGTGGGGAGGAGATGGAAAATGGAAACATGTGATGCATTATTGGGCATATACGACAAAAGGCGAGATTCTTGTTATTCCCAACATATCAATCAATGCGAAATAGAAGAGCACGATACAAGGCAGGCTTCTTTTCATCGTTTGTATATTCAGAATGTTGGTGCCAGGTTAGACAAATTTGATACGGACTATGTAACGGATTATACAGGAATAACAGAGAAAAGCAGTTCCGTAATAAAGGATTCAAAATGTGACGGAGTTGTGCTAATCCGAGGAAATGACAAACACACCCATATGGTGCTTGCTGAGCTGAAATCTAAGCATACGGCAGATAACTTGCGGAAAGCTTTCCTGCAAATAGTGCACACCTTATTTAAATACCGCCAGTTGTTTTCTATATGCGATAGTTGCAGTTTCTCCGATATGAGTGTAGATTTTGTTTTGGCATGTAACGCGACAGATGATAATTCGATATCGGAATCCTATTTAGAGATTCAAGACAAGCAGATGCTCTCGGAGGAAAATAAATCCAAAAATTTTGTCGCAGATATACTCCCTGTCTTACTGAAAGATAAAAAATGTACGTTTTGTATAGGTGAAATAGATATGTTCAATCAATATCCGTTTAATAAAGAATTAATGAATAAGCCGATAGAATTGCATTTAGCAACGTCTTCGAGTCCTGAGACAGATAGCGCAACTATTTGTTTTACGTACTAAAAACTGCCTATATCCTGAAAATGACTCAACAGATACCAACATATAATCAACAGCAGCGCGGGATACCCATTCCCCTGCAGAGGCGGATGCAGGCGAAGGCACCGAGCATATGGCCGAAATGGCTGACGCAGTATGCGGTAGGGGTGTATCTTGCGGCGTTAGCGATTGTGACAATCATGTACTCTTCCTATTCGCTGCCGTGGTACTATATGTTGTCTGGTATAGTAGCAGTAATGGTGTTTTTCCTGTATGGCAGTGCAGTAGTCAAAAGTGCGGCTATAGACAAGATACATAAAGCAAAGAATTTCGAGAAACGCATCTTTCTAATAGCTTTTGTGCCACGATTGATATGGGTAATCCTTATCTATACTATCTTTATGCAAACCTATGGCGATGCATTTGGATTTGAAAATGCCGACGCTCCCTATTATCACGATTTGGGAAAATATGTAGCAACATTAATATCAAAAGGTAATTTCCATTTTTATGAAGAGATATCCAAATGGAGTGGGAATGATGATGTTTCTGATATGGGGTATGGTATATATATTGGATTTGTATATTGGATGACAGAGAATAGTATTATAGTAGTACGTTTGCTCAAATGCCTTTGGTCTTCCATAACCGTGGTGCTCATTTATCGATTAGCGAAGCGCAATTTCGGGGAACAGACAGCACGAATAGCCGCTATCTTTTGTGCCTTATGGCCGAACTTCTGGTACTATTGCGGTGCGCATTTGAAAGAGACGGAAATGGTATTCTTGGCGGTGTTATTTGTAGAGCAATCAGACCAAATGTTGAGATCAAAGCAATTAACTGCATGGAAAGTTATTCCTATATTGCTTATTGCAGGTGCAATATTTACATTTAGAACACCATTGGGATTGGTCGCGCTGCTGGCACTTATATTTTCCGCCGCAATGTCTTCTACCAGAGTGGTAAGCTGGGGGAAGCGAATCGTAGTAGGATTCTTTGCTGTCGCACTCATTGGAATTGTGGCAGGAAACCGGATTGAAGAGAAGTCTCGTCAATTGTTTGACGCGGTGGAATCCCGTCAACAAGAGAACAATATGGAGTGGCGTAGCAGGCGAGAACACGGAAATGCATTTGCAAAATATGCAGGATCAGCAGTTTTCGCACCCATGATTTTTACGATCCCTTTCCCCACCATGGTTCGACCATACGAAGGACAGGAAGCGCAACAATTGAATCATGGAGGTAACTTTATTAAAAATATTTTATCCGGTTTTACACTATTAGCATTAGTCATACTATTGCTATCCGGCAAATGGCGAGAACATCTATTGCCGCTATCATTTATGTTGGGATATTTGGTCGTGTTGGTCTTTTCTTCTTTTGCTCAATCAGAGCGATTTCATCAACCTATTATGCCATTTGAGTTAATATTCGCTGCATATGGATTAAGTATAGCCTTGTCGCATAAAAGGTATAAACGATGGTATATGTATTGGTGTGCGTTGATGTTTGTAGCAGCGATAGCCTGGAATTGGTTCAAGATGGCGGGACGCGGATTAGCATAAAACAATTATTTAAATAGAAAATGAAAATATTTTGGTTAGTAATATATTATGGATTTGCGCGGCATTTGCCGAAATCCACTTTACCTGTACTAGGGAAGCCTGCCCAATGGCTACGTTATCAATGTGCTAAGCACTTATTCGCGGAATGTAAAGGATATGTTAATCTTGAGAATGGGGCGTATTTTGGGAATGGAAAAAATATTCATATTCTTGGAGAAGCTGGCTTTGGAAAGAATTTTATTAACCATTGCCGCATACTCACGGTACATGGAGGATTAATGATGGGTGAAGATGTGTTATTTCAAGGTGGTGGACATCGTTTTGATAACCAGGATGTGCCTCTTGGTTTTGAAGGCAATCTTCCTGACACACCATTGGAAATATGTGAAGATGTATGGATTGGTGCACGAGTCATTGTATTGCCGGGATGCAAACGCATAGGTGCACATAGTATCATAGGTGCTGGTGCAGTTGTGACCCATGATGTGCCTGACTATGCTATCGTTGGCGGAAATCCTGCTAAGGTAATTAGAATGAGAAAGTAAGATGCGAATTCTAATTGTAAGTAGATATAAATCGAAAATAACTAATCATGTTTCGCCGTTCGTGGCAGAGCAATACGCGTCATTACATGAGGTGGGGTGTGATGTTGAATTGTTTTTGCTGCAAAGTAATTGTTTTAACCAGTGGCAGACATTGCGAACTAAAATATGCGAGTTTAGACCGGATATTATCCATGCACATTACGGTTTGAGCTGTCTGCTTGCTAATCTCGCAACGCGGAAAGTACCGATTGTGAGTACATATCATGGAAGTGATATTAATCTCCCGAAAATACGTCCGCTATCAAAGATGGCAATGCGGCTTAGCGCATGGAATATATTCGTAAGCAAGCGGAATATGGAGTTGGTCGGAGCGATAGAGGGAAAGAAATGCTCACTTCTTCCTTGCGGAGTGGCGCTCTCGGACGGTCAGTTGCAGACACGTGAAGAAGCACGAAAAGCGTTAGGGTGGAACACCGATGCAAAGAAAGTGTTGTTTGCCGGGGCATTCGATAATGCAGTAAAAGATCCAGAGCTTGCAAAGCGAGCGGTAGCATTGTTGGATGAAACGGAACTTATCGAGTTGAAAGGGTATTCCCGGAAAGAAGTGAACCAACTGATGTGTGCGGCTAACTGTTTATTGATGACAAGTAAGACAGAAGGAAGTCCTCAGGTAATCAAGGAAGCTATGGCATGCGGGTGTCCGATAGTGAGCGTAGATGTAGGGGATGTAGCAGAACGGACGACAGGCATCGATGGTTGCTACATCGTTTCATCACGCGAACCAGAAGAACTAGCATCGGCATTAACAAAAGCCCTTGTATTTAAAGGCAAGATCAATGGTCGCGAACGGATTATCGAATTGGGTCTGACCAACGAACAAGTAGCCTGTAGGATTATGAAGATATATGAAGATATTATCGGAAAATAATATAGATAGAACCGCATGGGCGGAGTTTGTGAAGGCACATCCGAAAGGAAATGTGTTTCAGACTCCGGAGATGTACGAAGTGTATGCCCACACGGAGCATACGATTCCATTAGTTGTAGCAGTAGAGGAACATAATGAGATAGTAGGAATACTTTTGGCGCAGATTATTACGAATGGAGATAGTTTGGCCTCATGGTTGACTGCGAGATCAATAATAATAGGCGGTCCATTGATAAAAGATGAGAGAGAAGATATCCTCTATTACTTAATAAATGCTTACAAACGGTTATTGCCGAAAAAAGTAATATATTCAGAGATACGGCCTATCTATGATATTGCTGATATAGCAACAAGTCTTAAAAGCATACGATGGAAACGCAAAGGGCATTATAATCTATTGATGTCGCTGAATAAAACGCCAGAGGAACTCTTCGAACAAATGCATAAAGAACGGCGTCGTAATGTGAACCAGGCGATTAAGACCGGATTGGTTTTCCGAGAGGTGATAGAAAGAAGCGACGTACGCGCTATCGTAGAACTAATTAGGAAAACGTACGAACGCAAGCATGTGCCCATTTCCTATCTTGATATGTTTGAAGAGGTTCATGAGCAAATGAAACAGTATGCCCATTTCTTCGCAAGTTATACCTCTGACGGAATAATGATAGCAGGAGAGGTACGACTATGCTACAAAGATTTAATCTATGCATGGTTCGCCGGAAGTGATGAAGATTATTTCAAACTACGTCCTAATGATTTCACTATGTGGAATGTGATTTGCTGGGGGGCAGCGCACGGATATAAGTTATTAGATTTCGGCGGAGGTGGAGAACCGGGTGTTCCATATGGCGTTCGAGATTATAAACTCAAATATGGTTGCGAGATGTATGATTATGGGCGGTATGTGTACGCACATCGCCCTATATCGTTATGGGCAGGAACGATTGCTTATAAATTGTATCACAGGATAAAAGGTAAATGATACCGCGATTAGACATACGGTTTCCGCTGAGGAGGCAATGGCAATATTGGTTCGGTAAGCAGTATGAACCCAGAGAGGGTGAGTACCTGCTCAACCATGCGCGGACGGGGATTGTGCTGACGCTACGTGCTTCTTTGCCCGACGGCGGCAGAGTAGGGGTAGTGGCGTATAACTGTCATACGGTCGCCAATGCGGTAGTGAACGCCGGATGTACTCCTATATTTGTGGATGTAACAGACGAACTGAAGATAGATGTTGCCACCATACCGACTGATCTGGATGCTATCGTAGTGACGAATCTGTTCGGAATAAGGAACGATATCTCTGCCATCCGAAAGAGATGTCCGAGAGCCATCATTATCGTGGATAATGCACACGGCTATGGTCTGCCGGCAGAGGGAGATTTTACGGTATATAGCATCAACCAAGGGAAGTTTCCGGCATTAGGAGAAGGCGGTATTCTGAAGGTAGCACCTTCTATTTCAAATTTTAGATTGCAAATTTTTGATTTATATGCTAAGTTACCCGCTTATACTATATTAGCGCAGGTGAAGTTATTTTGCTCGATGATTATGAAAGCTATTGCCTATTCGCGGTGCATCTATTGGCTTGTACAGCGAGAAAAGAAAAAAGTAGTTGTTAATCCTCTGCAAGACATAGCCATGTACTCTATGGCGCCCGGAATAAAACGTCTCTACGCAGCGGCATTGCCGAAGATAGATGCAGAAATAGAAATGCAGAAAAGCAACGCCGAGCGAATTAAGGAATTGGCAGTAGGTCAGTTAGTAGATGAATGGCTGGAGGGGAATAATGCCTTTATGCTCGTTGCGCGAACAGAGAATGTACAAGAACTGAAAGAGTGGTTCGAAAAGCAAGGTGTAGAGACAGAAACACATTTCAAGCATGCGATAGATTGGGCAAAAGAGTTTGGATATGTTCCCGGCTCGTGTCCCATGGCTGAACGATTGACGAAAGAATTAGTAATGATTCCGACTTATACGAAGATATGAATATATTAGTACAATTGGTGCATCCTGCGCATTATTACTATTATCGAGATACGATGCGTAACCTCAAAAACGATGGACATAACGTGGTTGTTGCTATCGTAAAAAAAGATATGCTCGCAGATCTTTTGAAAGCAGACGGGGTGGAATACGTAGATATTTGTCCCAAATCGCACAAGAAATGGGGTAAGACAGGTATTGTGTATGATATGATAATGCGAGATATTCGTATGTTGCGTCTTACTATGAAACATCATATAGATCTTCTGACTGGTTCTACCATTGAGACTGCGCATATCGGATGGCTATTCCGGAAACCCAATATCAATATTGGAGAAGATGATGCGGCGGTGGTGATGAAATATATCAAGAATATAGCACCGTTTGTAGGAGTGCGGTTGACTCCCGATTGCTGCAACAATGGTCCTATAGAGTATAAGTCCGTGCATTTCCCGAGTTATTTCAAGACAGCCTACCTCCGACCGGGATATTTTATGGCTGATAAAGCAAAAGTAGAGCAATATGGGATATCGGTAGAGGCACCTTATTTCCTGATTCGTTTTTCTGCGTTGAATGCGCATCATGATGTGGGGATTAGAGGTATCAATGCAGAAATAGCACAACGGCTGATTGATATCCTCGCTCCGCATGGACGGATATATATAACGTCCGAACGACCGCTGGAACCGCAGTTTGAGCAGTATCGAATTCACATCAATCCGCTGGATATGCATCATGTGATGGCATTCGCATCAATATATATTGGTGATAGTCAAACAATGGCTGCTGAGGCCGGAGTATTAGGTGTGCCCTTTGTGCGGTTCAATGATTTTGTAGGAAGGATAGGGTATCTTAAGGAACTGGAAGATGTTTATGAACTCGGTTATGGCATCCATGCTACACCATTGGCTGCCGATAGTACTATTCGTCGTGCAGATGGTTCAACACCGCCGAGTGGGGTAGAGGCACTCTACAAACGCGTGGAACAACTTGTGGCAATGCCTGCGGAAGAACGGAGGACGACTTTCCATGCACGTCGCGAGAAGATGCTCTCTGAGAAAATAGATTGCGCCAAGTTCTTGACATGGTTTATTGAGAATTACCCCGCATCCGCAGAAGAAACGAAGAATGCAGATAAGGAGTTCTGGATGAAATTTAAATGATATGATGTAGGCATATGATAGAGCAGAAAAAGATACGGATATTCTTTTCGTGGCAGTCAGATAAAGGGGAAAGTAAAAAGACAATCCAGACAGAACTAAAGAATGTGAAAAAGCGATTAGTCGCCGATGGCATTGTGCTTATTGTTGATCAAGATACTCGTGATAGAATAGGGACTGAGAAAATCGAGGTCTCTGTATTGCAGAAAATATATGATTGTGATATTTTTATAGCCGATTTGACTCCTGTCGCGAAAGTTAATGTAGAAGAAAGTGATGGTTCCAATAGATATAAATTGATGCCCAATTCCAATGTGATGTATGAATACGGATATGCTGTTGGAGTCAAAGGCATGAAGCGAATGATTGCAGTAGCAAACATGCAAGAAGGAGAACTTCTTGAGCAGTTGCCATTTGATATAAATCATGATACAATCATTTCATTTGCACTAGATGGAGAGAAGCATATGTCCCTTTATTCTCTTATTAAACGACTGAGTAATGAAGTGGCCGCAGAGAGAGAACAAAAGAAAAAACAGTATGAATGTAAAGCGTTTTTTATGCAAGATGAGAAAGGGTACGAACGAATAACTATTCACCCGAAATATAAGAAAATTCAATATGTTAGAAAGGATAATCCCGAGCATATAAGCCAAACTCCGCCATCTGCTCTCATGTCAACGATGGAATTGTTGTCCTCTTATGTGGACCATATAAGTAAAACAGGGAACATCGTCCCTTCCGATAACCTTGTTAGTATAAAGTCATATTCTCAAATAATTGATCATTCTGCTTGTCCTATGCGATTTACAGTGGCTAACATAGGTGAATATGAGTTGGATAATCTGTATCTATTTATCAAAATCGAAACACCTAATGTTTCATTTACCAAGGATAATAGAGAGAATAAAGGAATTGGAATAAATTTTTTAAAGACAGATTACATAATTATCAACGAGAATAGAATGCAATGTAAAATGGGATTAATAAATCCGGATATGATGGTCACAACAGATTTGATTTATATGACTATACCGCATGGCGTAGAACAAGTTTCCTTATCATGGCAGATTAAGTCCACGAGACATCAACAAGGTGGAATGATGATTATTGATGTTAAGCCGGAGTATGAGTACGAAGTGGCTGAAAACAATGTGAAAGCAGGTACAGAGGAAATAATTGCATATAAAGAATATAAGTAACAGATAATAGAATTAGTGAAATTATTACAAGAACTATGGATTATATTAGAATTATATCTGTATAATTTCACGCACAAAACGCATAGACGCAAAGTAAACTAAGAAAACGATTAAATTATGCATATAACATTGATTGCAGGGGCGAGGCCCAATTTTATGAAGATTGCTGCGTTGGTGCATGCCATTCAGGCTGCGCAGCAAGCCGGTAAGGACGTCCAATACCGGCTGGTGCATACGGGGCAGCATTATGATAAGAACATGAGCGACACGTTCTTTGAGGAACTCGGCATACCAGCTCCGGATGTGAACCTCGGCTGTGGCGGTGGTACACAGGCGGAGCAAACGGCAGCAATCATGGTGGCGTTTGAGAAAGAACTGATGGCGCATCCCACGGATATTGTGCTCGTAGTAGGAGACGTAACCAGCACCATGGCTTGCTCTATCGTAGCCAAGAAACTGAACACGAGGGTTTGTCATGTGGAAGCCGGAATCCGTTCTTGGGATTTGACCATGCCGGAGGAGATCAACCGCATGGTAACAGACAGTTTGGCAGATTATATGTTCACAACATCCGAAGTGGCGAACAGGAATTTAACTCGGCAAGGAGCCGAATTAGTCGAAAGTCAGAAGTCGAAAGTCGAAAGAGATACTCTGCCGGAAGATAAATATGCCTATGAGCGGGTACCCCAGCAGGTTTGGCATGTGGGGAATGTGATGATTGATACGCTGCTGGCGAACAGGGCAAGGTTTAAGAAGCCACAAGTATGGGACGAATTGGGGTTGAAAGAAAAGGAATATATCGTGATGACTATGCACCGGCCGGCGAACGTAGATGAAGAGAGCCATCTCAAAGCCATGATGGAGCAGATCGTCACTAATGTACACGGCTTACCTATCATCTTCCCGATTCACCCGAGGACGGCGTTAAGGCTGAAGGAATTAGTGAATGAGGGAGTGAGTGAGTTAGGGAATGAGCGATTCCGTAATCTGCATATCGTAGAGCCGATGGGGTATCTGGAGTTCAACTATCTGGTGGAACGCGCGAAGGCAGTAGTGACCGATTCCGGAGGTATCACAGAGGAGACAACCGTAATGGGAGTACCATGTATCACGTTGCGCGACAACACCGAGCGGCCGGAGACCTGCACCATAGGAACCAATGAACTGATAGGAACCAATCCCGCTGCCATCAAGCCGGCGTTGGATAAACTTTTTGCCGGAGAATGGAAGAAAGGAGCGATCCCAGAGTTATGGGACGGTCATACGGCAGAAAGAATTGTGGAGATTTTGGCGAGGCTGTAGATAATAGATAATTGCTTCGGCTATGCCGATAGATAATTGATAATTGATATGATCAGGGAAAGTTGGAAAAGGAGGATAGCGGTAGATATCATCGTATGGGTGATAGCGGCGTTGCTATGCATGCTATGGCGATGGGTGGCTAACAAGAGCGAGATAGTGCATTACTGGGCACTGTTCGGTATATTGGCTGCGCTATGGGTGCTGGTGGGATTCGTGGTGCAGTTATACCGGTCATACAAAGAGATGTGGTTCTGGCAAGCAATGGTGTCGCTGGTGGCGGATGCCGGTATCCTGATAGGGTTATGCTGGTGGTTGCTGCCGCAGACGGCATATAACCTCTCGCCGCGTGTAGCGACATGGACAATCCTGATCGTAGGCGGAATAGAGACCGTCGTGGTGCTGATTGAACATTACTGGAAATACGCGACGAACATGACCGTTCCCGCCATGCAGATCGAGCAGCGCGAAAACGCCAAGGTGACACGGCCGGACAAGAAACGAAACAAGACATCCATCGAAGCAGTACATCAGTCGGTGCTATCCGTTACGACAGAAGCGGACTACTATATGCTGCGTAAGAAAGCGCGGCTCGATTCCACACAGACGAAAGTGGTATGTGACCGTAACCGGTTCGCTTTCCTCCAGATACCGGATTATCAATATGAGACGATTGTGGATCTGACGCTGCTCAATGACGCCAAGGGTATCAACCGGAGGTTCTGTATTGTGAACCAGAAACTGCCAGACGAAGGCAGGTATGTATGTTGCTACCGGCCGCAAGAGTATATCAAATCCAAGATACTTGCCCGATACCCCAAGGGCATCAACTGGATCGTATATACGCTTTATTTCATCCAGAAACGCGTATGGCCCAGACTGATGCTGACCAGCCGGCTTTATTACGACGTGACCAAAGGACGGAAACGTATGCTGAGCAAGACAGAGGTGTTAGGACGGCTCTATTATTGCGGATTCGAAGTAGATGAGATCGTACCAATGGGGCATATCGAATATGTGTTTGCCCATCGTCATTCCCAGCCTTATCCCCAGGAGCAGATCAAGGTCTATGGTCCGCTGATCAAGTTAGCGCGCGTATGTAAGAATAAGGAGATCCGGTATTTCTACAAAGCCCGCACGATGCACCCTTATGCCGAGTATATCCAGAAATACGTCTTCGACGCCCGCGGAGGTATGGATATAGCGGATAAGAGCAACGATGACTGGCGGATCACTACATGGGGTAAGTTCATGCGCAAATACTGGCTGGATGAGTTACCGATGCTGATCAACTGGTTCAAGGGCGACGTGAAGTTAGTAGGCGTACGGCCGCTCAGCAAAACGATGTTTGACACCTATCCGGAATGGTTGCAGGAGAAGAGGACCCAATGCAAGCCGGGTCTGATACCTCCTTTCTACATCGACCATCCGCAGAACTACGAAGAACTATTCGCAAGCGAAAACAAATATCTGACGGAATATATGGAGCACCCGTTCCGGACGGATGTGAAGTACTTCTTCCTGACGATGCGGTCTATCGTGACACGCAAAACACATAGTGCATAAAATCATTATTATCTATGGATATATCAATTATTGTGCCTCTCTACAACGAGGCGGAATCGCTGCCGAAACTGAACGAATGGATCGCGCGAGTGATGAAAGAGAACGGATTCTCCTTCGAGATTATCTATGTCAATGACGGCTCGACGGACGAGTCGTGGAAAGTGATAGAGAAGTTACAAAGGGACGAAGTACAAAGTACGAAGGAGGAAGGACATGTGCATGGTATCTGTTTCAGACGGAACTACGGCAAGAGCGCAGCGCTGTATTGCGGATTCAAGGCTGCTCAAGGCGATGTGGTGATCACGATGGATGCCGACCTGCAGGACAGTCCGGATGAGATACCGGCACTATACCGTATGATCAAGGAAGATGGGTATGATCTGGTAAGCGGATGGAAGCAGAAACGATATGACAACAAGCTGACCAAGAACCTGCCGTCCAAGCTCTTCAACGCAACGGCGCGCAGAGTGACCGGCATTCAGTTGCACGACATGAACTGCGGACTGAAAGCCTATCGTCTGGAGGTAGTGAAGAACATCGAGGTCTTCAGCGAGATGCACCGTTATATCCCGTATCTGGCTAAGAACGCCGGGTTCACCAAGATAGGCGAGAAAGTGGTGCAGCACCGCAAGAGAGAGTTCGGAACTTCCAAATTCGGTCTGAACAGGTTCGTGAACGGCTATCTGGATCTGATGACCCTCTGGTTTCTCAATAAGTTCGGCAAACAACCGATGCATTTCTTCGGTCTGGTGGGAAGTCTGATGTTCCTGATCGGATTTATCGCTGTGCTCGTTGTAGGCGGCATGAAATGGTATGCTTTGGCGAACGGCGTGCCGGCGATGCTGGTAGGTGTCAACCCGTATTTCCATATTGCGATACTGATGATGATCCTGGGATGTATGCTGTTCCTCGCCGGATTCCTGGCAGAACTGGTGATCCGTAACTCGCCATCCCGGAACGACTATCTGATCAAGGAAGAGATTTGATGTAATTGATAATTGATAATTTATAATTGATAATTGATGATAGATGGAAGAGGACAAGACGAAAGAGCTTAGCAGCCAAGTGAATACAATCGAGCGCGCGTTAGGCGAATGTATGATTGAGACGGCAGCGGTGGTGCTTCGTGCATGGCTCAACGAGTTAGGAGAAAATAACCCGTATGAGGAGGCGTTGCAATCCATCCGGAGCCGGTATCAGAAACTGTTCACCCGCTGGCTGAACGTAGATGAACCCAACGCGGAAGAAGAGGTGGACAAGCTGACGGGAGATATGTACCAGTTGGCAGATGCCGTATATGCCGAGGTGCGTCTCAAACGCGGTCTATCGCCCGAGATGCACGGATTCAATGCCGAATCACCGCAATCGGTATTCAATTATTTCCAGAACTGCATCCGTCTCCAACCGGAAGATATAGAATGGTTACGGTCCGTTCTGGCGGACGAGAAACAAGCCAGTGCGGCATTGTTAGCCATCTCCGCTCTGTCCCAGAACCTGAGGGAATGTTTCTCCATAGACGCGTTCGTAGCGATGATAGAAGGTATCAACGCCGACAACGAGATGGTAGCAGATTTCTGCGCCCATAACGTACTGACGCTGCTGATCCATTATGATGTGCGGATAGATTTCTTCCCGCAGATCCAGGATGCATTTCTGAATGCCATCAGCGCCATGGACGACATGGGAGACCATCTATTCGAGATCCTATGCACCATGGTATCGATGGCCAAGGAGAACTGGCTGTCCGACTACGCCCAAGGACTGGCTCCACTCAACTGGTTGCCGGAATCGCTCCAGAAACTGGTCAAGGCTGTAGGACTCAGTTCGGACTACAAGACTTTCAACGAATGGGTGCCGAAAGAAGAAAAGGAATATATGAGCGAGTTAGTGACCAATCTGCCAAATACATGGCTCTATGAAGTGCTGGTGCATAATGTTCCGGGACGAGAAGAAGCACTGACGGCGACCGCTGTGCAAAGCGGGTTCAGAAGTTATATGTGGGGTCATCCGGAGGTAGCGGAACAAGTATATCGCGATATCCTCAGAAAAGGTTCGGCTGAGCCGATGGATTATATCAATTATGCGCATTGTCTGTTGCTCAAAGGCGACAGGATGATGGCTTTTGAGAACTATAAACAAGCGCGGCAGGAGTGCGGTTCGCTCCGTGCTTTCTACGATCTCTTCCGTCCAGACCGCCGGGCATTGGTGGAACATGGCATACCTCTGGATTGCGTCTATGCGATAGAGGATAACCTTGTGCAAGGATGAAAATTAAAAATGCAAGGATGAAGGATTAAAAGGCTACGCCGAGACCGGCATCTATGAATTCCGCCCGGGCACCATGGGTCTTGAGACCCAGTTGGACAAACAGATGGTCCAATACATGGTATTTGAGCACGAACTGCATGTAGCACCAACCGTCCTGATAATTGCTCGCCTTCGTGAGATCATAGGTATAAAAGATACCTCTATTGAGCGGCTGACCGGCTTCGTCAGCCGCTTTGGCTTCCTTAAACGGCTCCAAGTTCTTGATCGGATCATAGACATAGAATCCGACATGGATACCGGCAGTGAGATGACCGATGATGAACTCCGGCTGGATAGATATACCTGCGCGGAAACAGTTAGCAATATTACTCTCTTTCAGATAGGTCTTGCCGAAATGAGTGACCGGCGCATCGGGGAACGCCTCCTTGGCTCCGGGAATATTATTGCTCACGGAACGATAATAACCGTCGTAGAACGCATCTATACCTGCACCGATACGGAAGATTGAGACCGGCACCCAGTATGCAGCCGCTTTGACCGTAGCCGCACCGAAAAACTGCATATTAGGATAGTTGTCGCGGTAATAATTCTGCTTCACGCCCCCCGTAGCACTGATCTCCACCGCCCAATGTTTATCCACTCCGTCATATAGCTTGCGCGGCACATCGGGATCGGGTTTGGTGTACTCTCCCGGGTGATAACGCAAGCCCAGTTCTCCGCCGAGCATGTTATATCCGGCATTCGGGTGCATGATAGAACCGTTCGATATATGATGCCAGCCACCATTGAGGGTGATCTCCCAGCCGTCCTTAATCGGAAAATCCATGTACATCTCCAATGCCAGATATGCGTTCAGCACCGAACCGATAGACCAGTTAGCACCCGTATGATCCGCATACAGATGTTCGCCGGTATAAGTATTGGCATAGGTCTTGGTGGCTGCCGCCAAGCCCACTGTAGGACGTGCGCCGATACGGAAATGCGTGCCGTTGTAGAAAGGCATATTCATATATCCATAGGCAGCGATAGCAGAACCCAGCACCGCTTCATTGCCCAGATTCATATACCGCACTCCCACGCCTATCGAGGCATTATTCCATTGCTGCAGGCTATGCCACCTGCCGGTAGGCAGAAACTCCACACTGAAAGCGGCACCCGGAACCACCGGAGTAGGGCGCAGCCACGGGGATACTTTATCATCCGGAAGCATGAAGAGAGCTGTGCCGGAGAGACGATACGCCAACTCGTAATGAGGCAGCGCAAAAACCCGCACGCAGGCAAAGAGCAATATGAGGAAAAGACCTTTTTTCATTTTTCCGCTGCAAAGGTACGAATTTTTTTGCACATATCAAAATTTTTTTGTACCTTTGTGCCCAAATTGTGTAATCTGCGAGAATGATTTCGTCCAAAGACATACAAAACTTCTTTTTTCTGGGTATCGGCGGTATCGGCATGAGTGCTTTAGCGCGGTATTTCTATCGCCACGGGTATGCCGTATGCGGTTATGACCGAACCCCCTCAGCGTTAACCAAAGAGTTGGAGGCAGAAGGCATTCCGGTCACGTATGAAGATGATCCGGCAGTATTCAGCTCTCTGTTCTCCGCAATCGGTATTCAGCCCGATTCTACGCTTGTCGTCCGTACTCCAGCCGTGCCGGAGGACAGCGCGATCTATACCTATCTCCGCGAGCATGGGTACGATATACGCAAGCGCGCAGAGGTATTAGGTATCGTCACGCAGCAGAAAAAAGCCCTCTGCGTAGCCGGCACTCATGGTAAGACCACCACCAGTACGATGATAGCCCACCTGATGAAGCCGGTGAATGCGTTTCTGGGGGGTATCAGCATGAATTATCATACGAACATGCTGATGGATAAGGACAGCGAGTATGTGGTAGTAGAAGCGGATGAATACGACCGTTCGTTCCATCATCTGAGACCCTATATATCGGTGGTGACCGCCGTAGATGCCGATCATCTGGATATATACGGTACGGAGGAAGCCTACCGCGAGGCGTTTGCTTATTACACGGAGCTGATTACAGGCGCGCTGGTGATGAAACACGGAATAGCTTTGAAGCCAAGACTCCAACCCGGCGTCAAATGCTATAAGTACGGGGTACTAAATGACCCATACGGCGAAGCAGATCGTTCGACCGGAGGAAGATTAGAAATGGTAAATGACCAATTGGTAAATGGTCTTGATTTCTACGCAGAGAACATCCGCGTGAGCGAAGGACGGATAGTCTTTGATTTCCATACACCGGAAGGCGTGATCCGCGACATCGAGTTAGGCGTGCCCGTATGGGTGAATATAGAGAATGCGGTGGCGGCGATGAGCGTAGCATGGCTGGTGAATAAGGAGAAAGATATTCATTATTCATTATTCATTAATCATTTGAAAGAGGCAATGGCTTCGTTCAAGGGTGTGCAGCGGCGATTCAACATCCATGTCAATACGCCGAAAGTAGCCTATATAGACGACTACGCCCATCATCCGGAAGAGATAGCTACTGCCATTGACTCGATCCGGAAAGTATTCCCTGCCCGCCGGCTGATAGGTGTGTTCCAACCGCATCTGTACACCCGTACACGGGATTTTGCGGACGGATTCAGAAAGGTGCTGGCTACCCTGGACGAATGTATCCTGCTGCCGATCTATCCGGCACGAGAGAAACCGATACCGGGCGTGACGAGCGAGATGCTGATGGAAAGGACGAAGGAGGAAAATGAAAGGATGAAGGTCGTGCAGAAGAGCGAGTTGGTGGAGGAGTTGAAACGCAGAGTGGCGGCATCCCAAGAACCGGTGGTGGTACTGACCGTAGGAGCAGGAGACATAGACAGGATGGTAGAGCCTCTGACAGAGGCGTTAGAAATTGATAATTGATATTTGATAATTGATAATTGAAAATTGGAAGTTAGACGGATCATATGGAGTATAGTAGGGATAAGCATCATGGCGGGACTGATGTCAGCCGCTGTGGCGTGGGGATATATGTCCAGACCTGCGGAGGAAGCGTGTAAGGCGATCGAATATGACATAGAGGATCGCGCGGAACGGATGTATCTGACGGAGAGCGAGCTGACGGGACTGTTGCAACAGCAAGACATCTATCCAGTAGGCCGGAGACTCAACCAGGTCTCGCTGCATAGGATAGAGAAAGCGATAGGTCATCATCCGATGGTGCGGAGCGCGGAATGCTATCTGACGGCGCAACATATAGTGCGGGTAAGATTAACCCAGCGAGTGCCGGTACTGCGGGTGCAGACACCGATAGACACCTATCTGATAGACAGCGACAGAAAAGTGATGCAAGCGCGACAGAGCGTACGGGACGAGGTGATGATCGTACGGGGTGCAGTAGGCGTACAGATCGCCAGCGGATTATTATCCGATTTTGCCCAATGGGTCAAGAGAGAGCCGTACTGGCATGAGAGAATAGACCATCTATACATCCAATCGCCGCAGATGATATATCTCTATCTGAAAGACGAAGGAACGAAGGCGAGGATCGTGATGGGAAACATGCGGGATTATGAGAGGAAGATGAAGAAACTGAAATGGTTTCTGACCAACACTCCGCAAGAGATAAAAGACAAACCATATACCGAACTGGACCTGCGATACAAAGGTCAGGTAGTAGGCAGATATTAAACATTAAACCTTTAACTATTTACGAAGATGGCAAAAAAACAAGCAAAGACAGCGGATTCGCTTCCCCTGGTGGCGATAGACATGGGTAGCGACAGCGTGCGAGCCATGGCGGCGCGGCGTGTCGCTCCGGATCTATTCGAGATACTGGGCGTTGAATCCAGACCGCAGAAACAAGGCAACGTATGTGTGGAGCAAGGCGTGATCACGCAGAGCAGCAATGCCGGCTATGTGATAGCCGAGATACTGAAACTGCTGGCTAACCGTATTGGCGAGGATGAGTTGCCGATGGCATTTATCTCCGTAGGAGGTCAGTCGATGCAGATCGCTGCGGTACATTCCCGTCGTGACCAGGCACGGAAGAAAGAGATCAGCCAGTCGCTGCTGGACGAGATGGAGCGGGAATGCAAGGAGAAGATCGAACTGCGCAACCCCGATGTAGCGGTGTTGGGATTAGTACCCAGCTATTTCAAACTGGACGGCGTGGAGCAAGACGAGATGCCTTCTCCCGAGCAGCGTGCGGCATTGGTAGAAGCCCATTATACGGCATTCTGCGGACGTAAGACTATCGACACCCAGTTGCAAAAATCGTTCTCGCAAGCGGGCAGAGTGATAGAGCACTCGTTTGTCCGGCCGGAGACATTGTTATCCGCTTTTGCTACCTGCGACGGCAACCATGTGCTGATGAACGGTTGTGCTGTGCTCGATTTAGGGGCGCAGACGACGACTTTCACGGCGTATAAAGGAGGGCAATACCTGATTAACAAAGTAGTGCCCAAAGGCGGTTATCATATAACCCGTATGCTGGAGCAGCAGGGTCTGGATTTCGCAACAGCGGAGGTGCTGAAGAAGAAATTCGGTTGCGCTTCGCCCGACTGTCTGGAGAAAAACGTACGACTCCGGATTCCGGCTTCCGCAGAGGTAGGAGGCGATTTCGTAATCTCTACCCAAGAGCTGGCGGAAGCTATTGAACTCAAGTTGCAGGAGATCCTGTCGCCGGTTCTGGATGAGTTGCAGAAAGTAGAGAGCCGGATCAATACGCTTTACATCACCGGCGGCGGCAGTATGCTGCAAGGCATAGCGGAATATATCCAGAGCAAGACTTCCGTGCGTGTGCAATACGGCGCGCATAACCTGTTGCTGCACAGCAAGACGGATGAGAAATATCTCTCGCCCGAATATACATCGCTCGTAGGTACTATCTTGTTAGGCCAGGATTTCAGGGATAACCATAAAAACCAACTGGTCCGCAAGCCCGGATTCTTTGACCGGATGAAAGAGAGTACGCTGGATATGTTTATAGACCAAAACTGAAAGGTGAAAGGTGAGAGGTGAAAGTTGAAAGGTGAAAGGTGAAAGTCGAAAGTCAAAAGTCGAAAGTCAAAAGCAAAAAGCAAAAAAGTCAAAAATAGAAAGGATAAAGAAATGGAAGATCTAATTACTCTGCCATTGGAAGGCCTGACGGAAGATAGTATTATCAAGGTAATAGGCGTAGGCGGCGGTGGATGCAACGCAGTGAACTACATGCATCGCCAGGGATTACAGGATGTATCATTCCTCGTTTGTAACACCGACAGACAGGTGCTGATCAAGAGTTCTGTGCCCAGTAAGTTACAGTTAGGTCCCGGTCTGGGCGCAGGCGGCGATCCGGAGACCGCACGCCAGTATGCCGAGGAGAGCAGGGATCATATCCGTGAAGCACTGAATGACGGTACCCAGATGCTCTTCATCACCGCCGGAATGGGTGGAGGTACCGGTACCGGAGCTTCCTCCGTAGTAGCCGAAGTGGCGCAAGAGATGGGTATTCTCACCGTCGGAATAGTCACTATTCCTTTTGCTTTCGAGGGAAAGAAGAAGATAGAGAAAGCAATGACCGGTGTAGCGCGATTGGCAAAACATGTAGATGCGCTATTGATCATCAATAACGAGAAACTGAAACAGATCTATCCGGAGATGAACCTGCTGAACGCTTTCAGCAAATCGGATGACGTAGTGGCTAACGCAGCGCGCGCAATAGCGGAGATCATCACCGTACCGGGATATATCAATACCGATTTTGCAGATGTGCGCAATACGCTGAAGAAAGGCGGTGTCGCAATCATGAATATAGGCAGGGCATCCGGAGAAAAACGTATCACCAATGCTATCAATGATGCGCTTAACTCTCCGCTGGTGAATACCAATGACGTACACGGCGCAGAGCGCATATTGCTACAGTTCTATTGCTCCACCGAACATGCCATCGTGATGGAAGAGATTGACCAGATCAATGATTTCGTACAGGAAGTAGGAGACGACATCGAGGTACAATGGGGTGCATCTATAGATGAGAGTTTGGGCGAGGAAGTACGTGTGACGGTTATCGCAACGGGATACAAAGTGGACGGACTGCCTTCCGAAGAGGAAGAAGAAGGCAAGAAGACCATCGCCGAAGCTATTGATGCCAATTATCCTCCTCAGACACCGAAACCGCTGGAGGACGAGAAAGTACAATTGATAGACCTGAGCGAGACGCTTTTTGACCATGAAGCGACTCCGCAGCCCCGTCAACCCCGTGAGCATGCCTCTTCCGCCTCTGCGGACGAGATAGTGATTACCGTGGAAGAAGAGCCGGCGGCAGAGAGCCCCAAAGAGGAACATACGCACCGGCCTTTCGGATGGATCAGAAGAAAATAAAAATTAATATATATGGAAAGAGAGATGAATTTTTGGGACCTATGCGTAGCATGTGCCCGAGCATTAGGTAAAGCATGTGTAGGTATCTGGCATGTGATAGCGCGGATGATCCGGCTGACATGCAAATACTGGTATATCGTAGTGACGATAGTGGTATTGGCTGTTGCAGCGGCTATCTACCACACCCGTAAGGATAATATCAAGTACCGCGTGAACGCAATCGCTTATGTCAACGGCGCATCGCTGCAGCAGTTTGAGAAAGCATTCGAACCGCTGCAATCAGGGCAGCTGTTGCCTGATGATGCCAAAATAAAACCATTCATGTGGCACAAACAAGCGGGCTATTTCAATCTCTTCCGCGTAGTGGATGTACACCATGACGGAATAGCGGACTACGTGGATTTCAAGCGCAAGTCATCGCCAAACGACACGCTGGAGGTCCAGATGCACGACCGCGTATGTATCCAGTTCCGCACGCCGGCGTATGCCATACCGCTGATTCCGGAGATAGAGACCGCTATCCTGGAGGTTCTGAACGGCAATGAAGCGTTACAACAGGCTCATACCGTCTATGTGGAGAATCTGAAAGAAGAAGTGGCTTTCAACCATCGCCAGCGAATCAAACTGGACAGCTTGACCAGTGCGTATTATTACAACGCAGGCTCACCTGCCGCTATGATCAATAATGAGGGAAGCGGTGTCAATTTCTATGGAGACCGTAAGATCCGTCTCTTCCTGAACGAGATATACAAGCAGCATGTTCATACCCAGAACGGTGACTTGCGGTTGCAGTTGGCTACGGCTCCGGTTGTGTTAGAGAACCATTTTTCCGTAGATCCTAATCCGGTGATGACTCGTATGAAATGCGTCATCTTGTTCTTCCTGTTGGGATGGTGCGCAGGATGTCTGATAGCAGAGGTCATCGACCGGCGCAGGAAGATAGCCGAATGGCTGAAAGCGTAACAGGGTAGTGCGAGGAGATAAAAAACGCGCGGGGGTTAAGCCTTCGCGCGTTTTATTATCCATTTGATCAGATAGTATAGCACTATAACTCCGAGGAGAATAAGGATTGCTACGGATAACTCGTGGCTGTATTGGTTGATCAGGTCCGCCTGACCGTGTGCTACGTAGCCAAGGACGGCGAGAATGGCGTTCCAGATACCTGCGCCGAGGAAGGTGTAGAAAAGGAACCAGCCGAAATGCATCTTGCTTAGTCCCGCAGGGATAGAGATGAGTTGACGGATGCCCGGTATAAAGCGTCCGACAAAGGTGCTGACCTTGCCATGGTCATTGAAATAGGCTTCCGCTTTCTCCACTTTCTCGCGGCTCAAGAGGCACAGGTGTCCTATCTTGCTGTCAGCAAAAGCATAGATGATGGCGCGTCCCAGCCAGAGCGAGAGCAGGTAGTTGATAATTGCGCCTAACAGAGCTCCTATCGTACCGAAAAGGACGATCAGCGCGACATTGACGATATAGTTGTCCGTAACGCAGACTGCGCTGTTCGGGTCCTCTGCCACATATGCAGCAGGCGGGATGACCACTTCGCTGGGGAAAGGAATGAACGAGCTCTCAATGGTCATCAGTGCCACGATAGAGCCGTAGTTCATGTGGGCGGAGTACCAGTCGGTGACGGCGGTGATCCAGGAGGATTCCTTTTCCGTCTCATCCGAGACTTCCCTCCCTTGTGGGGAGGGTTGGGGTGGGGTTTCGAGGTTTCGGGTTTCTCCGCCAAAAACATTGGTAGCGGACATAGTGCCCGCTACCAATATCAGTATCAAGATAAAGCGTTTCATTGGGCTAAGAGCTCACGTACTTTGAGGTTAATAGCCTTGCCCTCCGCTTTGCCTGCGAGTTGCTTGGTAGCCACGCCCATAACTTTGCCCATGTCCTGCGGACCGGTGGCACCCACTTGAGCGATGATCTCTTTGAGTGCAGCGGTCAGCTCTTCCTCGCTCAGCATAGCCGGCAGGTAGCGCTCGATGATCTTGCACTGCGCCAACTCTTCTTCCGCCAGTTCGGGACGGTTCGCGTCGATATACATCTGCGCTGACTCCTTGCGTTGCTTCACCATCTTCTGAAGGATCTGCAGCGCTTTGTCGTCATGCAGTTCGCCGTCACCGCCTTTGGCGGTCTTGGCTTCCAGAAACTCTTTCTTGATTCCGCGCAGCGCATCCAGCGCCACTTTATCTTTCGCGAGCATCGCTTTCTTGATGTCCTCGCTGATTTGGTCAAATAAACTCATAATAGAAGATCCCCTCCTCCCTCCCTTGAGGGGAGGGCAGGGGAGAGGTTATTAAATAAACAACAGTTGTACAATAATATAAACCGGCAGGAGGATGATGAGCGAGAACTTGATCATATAGCCGAAGAAGGACGGCATCTTGATTCCGCTCTCCTCAGCAATCGCTTTCACCATGAAGTTAGGTCCGTTGCCGATATAGGTCAGTGAGCCGAACATCACAGCCGCGATGGAGATAGCTTTGAGCAGTATCTCCGGAATACCGGCTACGAAAGGTGTGCCGTTGAACATGCCTGTTACGACACCTGCTTCAGCGGCAGCAAGCGACTCCGGCAGACCGGAAGCTACGCCGTGGAAGGCAACGGCTGTCGGCGTGTTGTCGAGGAACGCAGAGAGCGCACCGGTCGAGTAATAGAACTGCCATGCATGGGTGAAACCGAGGTCGGCTGCGTGCGCCTTCAGATAGGCGAGGGCAGGGGTCATCGTGGTGAAGATACCGAGGAACAGAACGGCTACCTCTACTATCGGAGTCCAGCTGAACTTGTTGTCGCCGAAACGCACCTCTTTCTTGGTGGTGTAGAGCGAGAGACCTGTGAGCGAGAGCAGCACTATCTCACGCAGGTATTTGAGCCACAGCGGGGCGTCCGCTTCACCCATCGCTTTGATGGTTCCTTCGTTCACAAAAGCCACAGCCAGCACTACGCCTAACAGATATACGAAATTGATAGTACCTTTCATCACCATCGGAGTAGCCTCACGCGAGTCTGCGGAGAGGGAAGTCCAATCCTCTTTCTTATAATAATAGGTGTCCATCGCGAAATAGATGCCGAGGAGCAGCAGTCCCGTAACAGCCCATTCGGGCGCGAGGTGCATGAACCAGGAGAAATGTGCGCCGCGGAGGAAGAGCATGAACAAGGGTGGGTCGCCCAGCGGTGTCAGCAGACCGCCGCAGTTGGCTACCAGAGCGATGAAGAAAAGGATGGTGTGAACCTTGTATTCACGCTGTTTGTTGGTCTCGATGAGGGGACGGATGAGGAGCATTGCGGCTCCCGTCGTACCCATGATAGAGGCTAATATCCAGCCCAAGCCCAAGAAACCGGTGTTGACCCAGGGTTTGGCTTTCAGGTCACCCGAGAAATGAATACCGCCGGTGATGACAAACAGCGCCAGCAGCAGGATGATGAACGGCACGTAGTCGAAGAAGATCTGGTGCTCCAACTCGTGCATCATTCCGCCCATGATCAGGCATACCGCTACGGGCACGCCGAGGAAGAGGGAAACAATGAGTTTGTTGGTGTTCTTCTCCCACCAGTGTTCAGCTACCAGCGGACCGATAGCAATCATCAGAAGCATGAGTCCGAACGGAATCAGCGACCATGCCGAATGTACAAATTGTTCCATAGTACTTTATTTAATTAAAAATTAAAAATTAAAAATTACAAATTACAAATTACGAATTACAAATTAACTCGCTAAAAGCGAGTGCAAAGTTACTGCTTTTTTTTTATATTTGCAAGAGGAAGAAGATTTTTTCTACTATTATCGGCAATTTGTAGCCCTCTTTGTGTCATTTCGTTTTGCCTCTGTTTGGTTGTCATTGTTGAGAATTATTTGGACGAATTTGCAGTTGAACTTCAAATTTGTCCGCTTTTCTCTTCTCGGTTGTGAGTCGGTTGTCTCCCGGTCATCGGTCGGGCTTTGTAGGGGTTCACACGTTCCGCATTGATACACAATACCATAGTCCTTCCAATCCCTAACGCATTCGAGAAAAATTGCATTTTTCTTCAATTTATGCTGCAAAATATAGTTTCTCGAGAGAATACGAGCTGAAAATTTGTATATGTCATTTTTTTTTAGTAATTTTGCAACTGCAAAATTACATTAAAGAGTTCGGAGTGTGCCGAAAATCCGATAAAGAGTAGGCCAAAAAAATGAAGTTGTGCACGACACAGATTAAGTGCATTATTGTATGGCAACTCTACATATTTCATTTCGAATCACGGGTGAAGAAGAAGTGCGAAAGATTCATCCAACTAGAAATAATCCGCCTTTACTAAGCAGTGAAATTGATGAGCATCCGCGTACCCTATCTAATGAAATATGGGATATGATAGAGGATGAACTTAAAGGCTTAAGATTATCATATAAATTGGTGGATAAAAATTCTGTTCCTGTCTCAATAGATACTGATGATAATCAAACATTAGATGTACCATCAGCGGTGATATTACAATGTTTCCATAATTAGTGCGTTTACCATCATGGCATACTTTGATAAATATGGAGTAGAATTCTCTGATGACCGCAGGACATTAGTTCGCTGCCCTGAAGATTTTCAGGGAGATTACGTTATCCCTAGTGGTGTTACCAAGATAGGAGAAAATGCATTCGATGGTTGTCACTATATAACAGGGATTGAAATGCCCAATGGTGTTATCGATATAGAAAGTATTGCTTTTTGTGATTGTGGCAGTCTCGAATATATCATTTTATCTAATAGCATTAAAAGAATAGGCAGCTGTGCTTTTTATGATTGCTGTTCATTAAGTAGTATTGTTCTACCACAATCTATTGAAGCCATAGAAACTGCTGCTTTTGCTGGATGTACAAATCTTCAGGCACTATATGTACCTACAGGTCAAATAGGTCGATTCTCTCAAATGGATGGTCTTAAAGGAATTGTACACAAATTATCTGAGCGAAAAGATATGGAAGATATAAACGAAGGCCGCTCATGGGAAGATTGTGTACGGTTATGGCAAGAGAAATACTCAGAATACGCCAAACAAGAAACTGAATTTGCAAAAATAATATTTCCTCTTTTGGAATGTAACCATGAGCCATCGACAATGCCTCCAATTGGTATTTGTCTTTCGTCGGAAGAATATATGCGTTTCAAAGAGGAAGGGCGCGATTTTAAAAAGATTCATGCTTGGTGTTGGAGCGGTCATGAAATGCATGAGCGCATGAGATTGCATCTTAACTCACCAATAAATTTACAAAACGAATACTGTGTAGGGTTGAAAACTCCGAGAAAAGGTATATACAAGGTGGTTGAAAAAAATGATGCAATGTTGCGTTGCTATTATCTTGGAAAAGATGTTAGGAATGAGAAGAACGAACTTGATTTTCTGGCAGAAATAGTCGAAATTAATTCAAATCCATTGTTTAATTATAATTCAGTAGGACCTAAAGACTATAGTATTGAAGTCGGCGATATTATTAGAGTTGAAGATAACAAGCTTGTATCATCGCCTCGCTTTAATAGCAAAACATATGCTATTACATGGTCGTTGGGAAATGTAAAAGTGAAGAAAATCACGGTTGTGGAAGATGACTATGATGATAATATAGATTATAGCAAAGCATGTTATGATCAGTACGGGGGGTACAACGGCTTTGACGATGACACTATAAACTCCGCTTTTGAAGGAGACCCAGAAGCAACATGGAATGTAGATTAAAATAAAGACTATGCAATACGATTATAAAAAAACGCAGTAGAGTTCATTCCTTTGTATGAACAACTACGCTTGAAACAGCCGATGGATCTCATAGGCGATTTCGATAATGGCACCACACATATGAACCATTATCGTTTCTATTATTTTGGCGACTATTTGGATTGTCATGCTAGCACAGAGAAAAACCTTATTGAGGTCGGGATGAAGCGGGTGTCTGAAGAATTACCGTATTCTGTTGATAATTTTGCTCTGGCTACAAGTCTCTGTAATGACTTGAACGAGGGTTACTTTGCCGCTAAAGTCCTTTGCTATCCGGATTACGACAAAGGGTCTATTTGTTTCGATGTATGGTTTCAGTCCATAGTGCCGCAGACACCAGATGATATGGATTACATGGTGGAAGGTGTAACTATATTAGCCGGTATAGTTAGAGAAAAGGTAGATAGCATGGTAGAGTTATTCGACCCTGCTAAAAAGAACAAGCCAAATACAGAAAAGCATTATGATTAAGTATCATTTCATAGAAACTAGTACTTTGGAATATCATGACCAAGATGTTCCTGCTAATCTGGATTTGATTGAGGCGTGCTTTCTTTACAGTAACCGTAGGGAAAAGCACTTTACAATCAAGGGTTTCCTGCACGGAGAGGGCGGCTCAATTGTTGATCCAGAGTTAACGACCGAGGAGAAAACAAGATGGTTGCTAGATTTGCTCTTTGACGAGTTTCAGAAAGTTCGTGCTGAAGATAAGGAATCCAAGGAGTTTGAAATATATTTCCTCAATGACGAAGATAAGCCTTTGGGCATTTTGGTTATTCGTGATGGTCAATACAAGGTGCATGTAGTATATCCCTATATGGATTTGGCAGAAGATCCAATAACCTATTGGGAGCAGTGTGAGGAGATGGCAAGTAAGCGCGCTAATCCAAAACACGTATTGCGTTTCCACATGCCGGTTCTATGGAATGAGTCTCTGAAAAAGTTTAATGTATATCGCCACGGGGATAAGTGTCGTGTTCGTTTCATATATCCCTACAAGGAGATTTTATGGAATGGCAGGATGCTTAACCGCGTCAAACGAGCACTTAAAGAGTTGAACGCTAAGGAGGATGTTTGGAAACCCTTAAAATATCACGACTAATGAAATCATCTAAAATAATCTCAATTGCGCTATTGGCACTCGTGTTGGTGGCGTGTCATAAGCCTGCTAATACGCCACAGTTTGTGTGCTATTACTATAATAGCGCAGTCTCGCTTCCTGCTGCTGACGATATGCCAGAGATGTCTTCGCAAATATATCGCGATATAGAGTGTCCGCTCCCCACCAATGAAGCATGGACAAAGATCCACAACTCCATTGTTGCAGGGTTTTTGAACGACACTACTAGTAATTGCGCAAGGTTTGATACCACAGATCTGCAGAAGTTGTATGAGTATCCGGCTGTGGTTGTAAAAGATACTGAATCTACATACGCGTATCAGCACAACGACTATATCAGTCTGCGTACGTATCATCTGGACGATTCTGTTTACGGCTACTACTGTCATACCAAATGGTACGACTTGGGCGCGCATGGATCTGAGGGATATTACTATCGCTATTTTGATACGCGTTCGGGTAAGCCTATTTCCATTGATGACTTGGCGGTCGATGTTTCGGCTGTATCCGCGTATTTGGATAGTTGCATCCGTCAGTCGGAGAAAGCTTGGGGTATTTTGGTTGATACAGTCAGACCAAACAACAACTTCATCATTTCCGATAGCGGTTTGACTTTTGTCTATAACCAATATGATATCGCTTGCTTTGCAGCCGATACATTTATGTGTTTTATGCCTTGTGAAATAATCGAGCACAAGTTTAAAAATTGATGTGGTTTTATGATAAATGTAGAATCTTTTAATATCAAAGGGTTAGAGAACCTGAAAGGTATTGAACTAAAGGAAGGAGCGATTATCCCTGATTAAACTATAGTCAAGAAATGTTTTGCTGGCTGAAGAAATATATAGAGGAAAGACGTGAAAGGCGCTTTGTGGATAAGGTGCTGAAGTATAGCCGTGAGTATGAGTTAGCAGCTAAGAAGGAACGGTTTGGTGAAAGTCAAGACGGACTTGTTCTCAAGTTCTTTAGGGGAGTTGAAGACGAGCGCATTCCTCAAACGGTGGATCAAGTAGAAGCTTTCTCTGATGATGATATGGAGATGTACCATGATTTTATTCAATGGGTATATCCGACTATTCAGCCAAGTGATTTTCACCCAGACGCGCCGTGGCTGTTCCAATGGCTATGTCACTATAGCCGGAGAAATCGCCGTAGATTTGGAAGGTAAAGAGAACGGCTGCCAACAACAATGTAGAGCCGGTTTGAGTGTCGTATGTTGCCCAGACTTGATCAACATACGTGGCGCAGTTGTCTGCTACCACTATCTTCTTGAACAAGCCCCATAGGATTTGGCGCATACCGTCTGTCGCTTGGTCGTAAGAGAATTTGCGGTTTTGCAGAAACTGCGGCAAGAGGTTGGTGGCTCGTTCAATAGGTCCGGCGACTAATTGCGGAAAGAACGCAATGAAGGCAAAGAAGGCAATGATGTCTTTGGTCGGTTCTATCTTTTGGCGATAGACATCTATCGAGTAACTCAGGGCTTGGAAGGTATAGAACGAAATGCCGACAGGGAGAATGAGGGAAAGCCCCCCAAGCCCCCTAGAGGGGGAGAGGTGGAAGAGTTGGCAGAACTCTTCTACGAAGAAATTGTAGTATTTGAATGTAAAAAGGATGCCGAGGTTGAGAATGATATTAGCTATCATCCATGCTTTGGCTTTATGGTTGTCCACAGATTGACCGGATGAAACAGATTTGCCGATTAACAGACCGCTACCCCATGAGCAGAAGGAGGTAAATGCTATCAGCAACAGAAAACGCCAGTCCCACCAGCCATAGAAAACATAACTGGCGATGAGGACAAAAGCGTTTTGCAGCCTAAGTTTTAGTGTTTCGTTTATATGTGCGTAACCTATTGCCCAATAAATAAGGAATACAAGGGGCAAAAAGAACGCAAACTCAATTGAATTAAAGAGCATAAAAAGTGTGAACTTCTTATGCGTTTACCGAGGTGCTTAGGAAACCTCCACCAAATATAAGAAGCCCACACAATGTGTGAACATTACTTGCATTTGATGTTGATTCCTAAGAATCCTAAGATTATTTCGGATTTATGAAAGGTTCCTAAGCTTCGGTAAACGCGAAATAATAGTAATGCTTTGTTAATATGTCCTCCTTTTTACATCATGAGGGATGCGTGCTGTGCCGGAGTGCTCGTAAGCACCGTCGGCAAGCGACGAGTTTTTAGATTTGCACCGTGTTCGGATCGACGAACTGCACAACACCATTCTCGCTGAAAATCAGCGGTTGGTTATCTCTGCGATGCTGTTCAACTACTCTGCGATAGGTTAATCGTAACCCTTCACGTACTTTTGCTTCTAATTCACGTTCGCTCATAGTATATCTCTTAATTTATTCCATATGTTTTGATCGAGAACAACTAATTGAGCGTTCTCGGCTGTTTGTTTTGCAATCAGTTGCGCTTCGCCCTTTGTATTATTCCAGATAGTAACACTATCGCAGATAGGCAAGTACAAGTGCAATAAATTTTCAATACCTCTTTTAAACCGACGACGGATAACTTCTTCCGGAATACCATGACCACCATTGCTGACACGTTGTGCCACACGTTGGATAGCTTGTTCGGGCGTCTCCAGATAGAAGAACAAAAGATGTACCTTATACCCTGACGCCTGTGCACGACGTACCAGTTGCACGTACGATCGCGTGGCGAGGGTCGTTTCAATTCCGAAATCAGCCTTTTGTGACAGCAACTCCTCTATACGATCAAGCATGATACGTGCCGCTTGCACATCCACTGTCTCCGGAGAAAAAGGCGAAAGGCCGCGAGCTATCTCATCCGCATTCACAAAATTAACACAATGAAGTATCTCCGGTAAAAGGGTATATGAAGCCGTCGTTTTACCAGCTCCATTAGGCCCTGCTATAATATATAAATTCGGGTGCTGCATTGTGTTTCAAACCTTTGCGGGTGCAAAGGTACAAAGATTTTTTGATATATGCAAGGATTTATTGATTTTTAATCCAAATGACGGCGTCGGATTCAAGGGTCCAGGCGGGTAACGGGGAGGACGGTTGGTAGCCGGCGTGTTCATAGAGGGCGGAACAAGGGATGTTATTCGTTGCTATGACCGCATAAAGGCAACGGAGACGGAGAAAATCAAAAGCATAGGCTTCGAGTTGTTTCAAGGCTTCGTGCCCTACCCCTTTTCCGCGGAACTCCGGCGCGATATACATGCCTATTGCCGCGCGGCGGTTGCGAGGGTCAAAATCGAAAAGATCAACGCAACCAATGGTTAGACCGTCCTGCGGACTGACAGACCGCTGCGCTGACAGACCGCGTTGCTGACAGACCGCTTCGCTGACAGACTGAATTACCAAACGCAGTTGGCCGTCTTTGTAGATATCGCCGGTAGTGGAAGCGATATAGTCGCGCAAGTCCTGTTGGGAAAGCGGGTTATGGTTTGCACCGTCCGCCCATGACGAAGCATCGTTCTCCCATTGGTAGAGGAACGGCAGATCGGTCGGTTCTATTTTCCGAAGGCGTAACAAGGGAAATTACGAATTAAAAATTAAAAATTACGAATTAATCAAACAAACGTGCAAAGAAGCCTTTTTTCTTCTTATGCAGATCCTCCATATTGCCTTGCGGCGCAGGCTCAAACGGATGTCCGGTATGAATCATGTTATAAATCACTCCCCAGTCCGGCAGACCGCCTAAGTTACGGTCGTCAATCCATAAGTCCGCCACAAGTTTGCGCGGCGTTCCGTGTTCCGGCTCTTCCTCCGGATAATTGGAGTTAACGGCATAGAACTCCAAGCCTTTGGACTTGCAATAATCCAATGCCTCTTGCAGAAGTTCGCCTTCACGAACGGTCCAGAGGATAACTTGGTGGTGATCCTCTTCCTGCAGTTTCTTCAAGGTCTGAATGGCAAACGGTATGGGTCTGCCTATTTTCGGGTACTCGTGTGTCACGATCGTACCATCAAAATCACAAGCAATTATCATGGGGTTTGAAGATTTGAAGATTTGAAGATTTAGTAATCCTCGGCATTGGGGTCTTTAGGTTTCATCTCCTGCTCCATCTTACCGAGAGTCGGCTTGGTGAAATACCACGCAATCGCACTCATCGCCGCCAGCCACATCATCGGTTTGTAGCATCCGAAGAGATAATACATCACGATATTCATAGGCATGGTCATTCCTACCATACAAATACGAATCATAGCTACCTCTTTGTATTTCTCCAAGGTCTCCGGTTTCTTCCATTTGACCAGATACAAACCAAAGGGAATAGCAACCAATGTCAGCCCGATTGCCGCATACTGGAGGATCATTCCTACCTGCTCCATCGGACTCACAGGCTCGAAATCCGGCTTGGAAGTGAGGTAATACATTACGCCCAGAATAATGAGCGTAAACGCCATAATACCATAATAATACCCATTGAGGGTTCTGATGATTTTGTTTTCTTCCATAATTTAATAGTTTTCTTATCCCATAAGGGGACCGATTATTTCAGTTGTCAGCCTTTAAAGTCTGTTCTGTTGACAATAGACCTGCCGAGGGTGATCTCGTCCGTATATTCAATCTGGTTGCCTACCGCCACGCCGCGGGCGATTTGGGAAATCTTAATATCTATTCCTGCATTCTGCAGACGGCGGTAGATATAGAAATTGGTCGTATCTCCTTCCATGGTCGTAGGCAAAGCCAGGATGATTTCATCCACTCCGCCTTTGGAGATGCGTTCCAGAAGCGAATCGATCTCTATATCCTTGGGACCTATTCCTTCCATCGGCGAGATAATTCCTCCGAGCACATGATACACACCGTTGTATTGTCCGGTATTCTCAATAGACATGACGTCCTGCACATTCTCCACCACGCAGATGATAGAATGGTCCCTGCGCGCCGAGCCGCATATCGGACAAATCTCCGTATCGGATATATTATGGCATTCGCGGCAATAGATGACTTCTTTTTTCAGCCGCGTAAAAGCATTGGAGAACGCCTCCACTTCCTGGTCCGACTGTCGCAGGAGATGGAGAACAAGCCTCAGAGCCGTTCTTCTCCCTACTCCGGGCAGCGAAGCCATCTGGTTAACGGCTTGTTCCAATAATATAGAAGGATATTCGGACAATTTGTAATTTGTAATTTGTAATTTGTAATTTGTTATTTGTAATTTGTTATTTGTAATTTATGATTATTTCTTTTTTGCCCAACGAGCCGGCAAGACGCGGTAAGGATACCGCTCACGGATATTATCTGCGTTCGGGCAGTCGCATTTATGAATACGGATTCCTTTTGTAACGGATACGAAAGCGAAAATAGGATCCCCCGGTTCGGGGTTGCAGCAACGGGAAAGGTTGTAATCCACATTCTTTACATTCATATCCACTTCAATCGCCAAGCCTTTAAGTTCCGACTTATCTACATACTCCGTATGTTCACGCGGAGCAGCCGGCTCTTCGTCCTTCTCCAGAAATACTTCGCGGAGACGGAGGATGTCCTCTTTTCCCGTAGCGAGCGACTGATACATATCCGACACCGCCTTATAGCCGAGTTTGAGCGCCATGCGGGTTATATCCCCTTCGTTGTACTCCAGTTTCCAGTTCTTAAACCGGCGTTCGATGAGTTCTTTTCCTTCAGCGGCCGACTTGTACTCGATCTCTTTGAGTGCCTGACGGATCTTGTTCTTTGCCTTGGTAGAAGCCACAAAGGTCAGCCAGTCGGCGTTCGGATGCTGGTTCGGCGAGGTTAAAATAGACACTTGGTCTCCATTCTCCAATTTCTGCCGGATGGGGACGTTTTGGTTGCGAATAGTACCGCCGACACAGTGCGCGCCTACTTCGCTGTGAATTGAGTATGCAAAATCCAAAACCGTAGCTCCTTGTGGCAGACGTCTCAAATCGCCTGTCGGAGTAAAGACATAGACGTCACCCGTATGCTGGACAAGCGAGCCTTTCACGCCTTTGTAGGACCAGTGGGCAGCCACTCCCTGTTCCGCTATCTCATCCATCCGCTTGGTACGGATCTGCACCTCCACCCATCGTTTGTCAGGCCCGAGAACGGTAGTATGAAGCGATTCATACCCATTCTCCTTCGGCACGGAAAGCCAGTCGCGCAGACGTTTGGGGTTAGGGGGAAATATATCCGTAATGAGAGAATATACCTGCCAGCAGTCCGATTTCTCCCGTTCCAGAGGCGAATCCAAGATAATACGGATAGCGAAAAGGTCATAGATGCGGTCCACGTCACAATGCTGCGCCTGCATCTTATGATAGATCGAATGGATGGACTTAGGCCTTCCTTTGATCGTAAAGACAAAACCTTCCGCCTTGAGTTTCTCCTCCAGCGGCGCTATAAAGCGGGCAATATAGTCTTCACGCTCTGCTTTTTTCGCGTTCAACGCGTGCGCGATATATTTATAGGTATCGTAGTCGAGGAATTTCAGCGCCAGATCCTCCATTTCTGTCTTGATCTGGTACAATCCGAGCCTGTGCGCCATGGGAGCATGCAAAGTCTGCGTCTCACGCGCAATATGCCTGCGGCGGTCAGAGTCTCCTTCTGCATCCAGCTTACGGAGAAGCTCCAAACGCTCGTTTAATATCGAAAAAAGGACTTTATTGCTATCTTCCATAATGGTTCTTTTGTTCCGTAAAGGGAATAAACTCTAAAAAACGCTGCAAATTTAGTGAAAAATTTCTATTTACACAAGTAAATACGATAAATTTACGATTTTTCTTGCACATATGCAAATTTTTTTGTACCTTTGCAGCGATTTTGTGCAAACTATTTAAATTTAAGCTATAATGAAAGCAACACGAATTATTTTTATCAGTGCGCTTAGTATTGCAGCGGTAGTAATGTGCTATTTCTGCGTAACAAGCGTCACCACCCCTATCAAGTTTGAGAACACACGTGCCCAGCGCGAGGTAGCCGTCATCAAGCATCTGGTAGATCTGCGTACAGCAGAAGTGGAGTTCCACCATCAGAATGGTCGTTTCACAGCCAATTATGATTCTCTTCTTACTTTCCTGAAAACCGCTCCGAAGAAGGAAGTGATGAAGGAAGGAAGTCTGACAGATAAACAACTTGAGGCAGGTTTGACCGAGGCGAAAGCTGTTAAGATTCTGAATGAAGCTAAGAAAAAAGCGCTGAAGAAGAATCAGTTTGAGAACAATGATGCCTTGTACACTTATATCTGGGAGAACGACAAAGATGTGATTAGCAACGGTTTAGCTGGTTTCCGTCGTGATACCATTGAATTGAATATGATTCAGTCGCTTTATAAAGGCGAATACGACGAGAAGAGCATTGACCAAATCGTTACTATTCCGTTTAGCGAAGGACTGCGTTTCGAGATCGAGACCAACAACGACTACAAGACGAGCCAAGGTATCCGTGTTCCTCTGTTTGAAGCACGTGCTCCGTTCGAGAGCTATCTGGGCGATTTGAACGAGCAGGAATTAGTCAACCTGGTTGACCGCGAGCAGAAACTGGAGCACTATCCGGGTCTTAAAGTAGGTGATATCTACTCGCCGAACAACAATGCCGGTAACTGGGAGTGATCGGTTCAGGACCGGAGCAAAATAACCATGCGGATTATCTCTGGAAAATACGGGGGGCGGCGGTTGTCGCCCCCTAAAAATATAACTGCGAGGCCAACGACTGACTTTGCCAAAGAGAGTCTGTTCAACCTGCTCAATAACCGGATGGATTTTGAGGAGATAGACATGCTGGATCTCTTTGCCGGAACAGGCGGCATCGGTCTTGAGTGTATCAGCCGCGGAGCGCGCGAAGTAACAGCGGTAGAACTGGCTCACGTGCAACAGAACTGGATCATTGCCTGCTGCAAGCAGTTAGGAATCCGGAATCTGAGCGTCATCCGGGGGGATGTATTCAAATTTCTCTCTTCCTGCCGGGCTAAATACGACTTGATCTTTGCAGATCCTCCTTATGCTTTGGAAGAACTCCCTGCTCTACCGGATGTGATACTAAAGCCTTTAGCTGTCAGCCATCAGAACTCAGAGGAGACAGATTCGATTCTCAAACCCGGCGGATGGTTAGTGATCGAGCATGGTAAAGATACGGATTTTACCTCCCATCCGCGACATGTGGAAACCCGTACATACGGAAGCGTACATTTCAGTTTCTTCCAATAAAAAAAGAGGCGAGCGCCTCTTTTTTTATTATTCTTACTAGGAACCTAGGATACTAGGATACTAGATTTCTACGTATATCTCCAGCAATTTGCAGCGGTCATGCGGCTCAATGACAATATCATTAAGCGAAGCCGGTATAAGGACTGCTTCTCCCAAACGGAGGGAAACCGAATTATCTTCCGCTTCTCCGTCCGCAGCCGTTACCGTACATGAGCCGGACACACACATATATGCCACAAACGAATCAAGGAGCATATAGTCCCGCTGGACGGGTCTGTCAAGCGACATGAGGTTTGTAGTGAAGTATGGCGTTTTCTTGAGATTTACCGCTCCGTTCATAACCGGTTCCGGATGAGTCACCGTAGCTTCCTTGACCAGTCCGAAAGCCATCACATCCAACGCCTGCGCCAGTTTGAGAGGTCTTTTCCGCCCGTCGTTCCCTACTCTGTTATAATCATACAGCCGGTACGTGAGATCCGAGTTTTCCTGGATCTCCGCCACAATCGTATCGCGGCACATGGCATGTACCGTGCCGGTAGGAATAAACGCTACGTCTCCCTCTCGCACCTCATAATGCTGCAAGTGCTCCGCCAGAGTGCCATCCGCGATAGAAGCGCTGATACGCGCGGTATCCATCTCTTTGTTCCATCCCAGATAGATTGCAGCATGGTCCGGTGACGGCATGACGTACCACATCTCCGTTTTACCCAGCGAGTCTTCATGCTCAATCGCATACTCATCGTCCGGGTGAACCTGAATAGAGAGATCGTCAACCGCATCAATGAACTTCAGGAGCAAAGGGAATTGGTTTCCAAACGCCTCATATACTTTACCTCCCACCAACTCATCCATATAGACCTCCAGCAGATCCTGAAGCGAGTCACCGGCATGCGGACCATTCGCCACCATCGTAGGATATTTCTCAACATCCGAAATGACCCATGCCTCGCCGACGTTTTCAAAGTCAGCTGGCACATGGTCATACCATTGGGCGATAGTATGTCCTCCCCATAGTTTATGGAAGAATTGCGGTGTAAATTTAAATGGATACAGCATCTATTTATTTACCATTTAGTCATTTACCATTTAGTCATTTACCATTTAGTCATTTACCATTTGGTCATTTACCATTTGGTTATTTACCATTTGGTCATTTTAAATTTTGCGGATGTGTTTCTCCCATTTCCATGCGGATGCGAGCACGTCGCGGATAGGAGTCTCCGCTTTCCACCCAAGCACCTCATTGGCTTTCTTAGGCGCAGCCCATACCTGCTCGATGTCTCCTTCACGTCGACCTACGATCGAATAAGGAATCTTAACGCCGGTAGCCGCTTCGAACTCATGGATAAGCGTCAGCACGCTGAGTCCGTTTCCGGTACCGAGGTTGAAGACCTCCACTTGCTCGCGGTCCTTGGCATGGAGCATACGGTCGATAGCTTTGACATGTGCTTTAGCCAGATCCACCACATAGATATAATCGCGGATGCATGAGCCGTCCGGCGTGTTGTAGTCATTTCCGAACACTTTCAGTTCCGGACGCAGGCCTGCGGCGGTCTGGGTTATGAACGGCAGCAAGTTCTGCGGTACGCCGTTAGGCAGTTCACCTATCAAAGCGGACGGATGCGCTCCTATCGGGTTGAAATACCGCAGGATCGTTGCATGAAGATCCTTGTCGGCATGGGCTTCATCGCAAATGATTTCCTCGTTGATCTGTTTGGTGTTGCCATACGGCGAGAGAGCCTTTTGGATAGGTGCTGTCTCATCCACAGGCAGATGCGCAGCATCCGGCTGGCCATAGACCGTGCAAGAAGACGAGAAGACGAGGTTCTGCACGCGATGCAGTTTCATAACCTCCAAGAGCGTAACAAGGCTGCCGAGATTATTACGGTAATACAGCAACGGTTTCTCCACCGACTCGCCTACCGCTTTGCTGGCAGCGAAATGAATCACGCCCACTATATCCGGATAGTCTTTGAAAACGCCATCCAGATCAATGAAATTGCCGCAGTCAATATTGGCGAATTCAGGCTTTTTACCTACAATAGCAGCTATTCCGTCCAACACATCAATGGAGGAATTGCTCAAGTTATCTACGATAGTCACATCATAGCCCTGCTGCATCAGTTCGACCGTTGTATGCGAACCTATATAACCGGTACCTCCGGTAACAAGTATACGTTTATTTACCATTTTATCATTTACCATTTATTCATTTAAAACAATTTAGCAGGATATTCTCCTTGTGCGATTAACTGATTTATTTTCATTACCACTTGCGGACGGTCTTCCGAATACGTCACTCCGAACCATTTTGACGGTGTGTCCAGCACCTTGCAGGTAGCTTTTCCTTCTCCGATCAGTTGGTTTACGAGTGTCGGGATATAGAACTCCGATTTCAGTTCCTGGCCATGCTGCGCAAGGAAAGCGCGGAAAGCTTCTTCGCTGTATTGGAAATACTCCGGTGTGAAGCCCCACATGTTCATGGAAACCGGTGTATGCGGGTCCAGAGGCGTATCTACGCCGTCAACGGTAAAGACAATCGTCCCGTTCTTGTCCTCTATCTGGGTGCGCTCCACAACATCTGTCAGATGTCCTTCCGCATCAGTAGCACAAACACCACGGCTGACCGATCCGTTCTCGCTGAGCGTATTAGCTACGCGGTATCCGATCATGCAGTACTGTCCTTTCTTGCCCTCCACGGAACGCAGGAAGTCCGCCAGAACCTGATAGGACTCCTTGCCATAGAAATCATCCGCATTAATTACAGCAAACGGTTCATGAATCAGTTCGCGCCCCATCAGGACTGCATGGTTGGTACCCCACGGTTTGGTGCGCTCGGGGTTATAAGAGCATCCCTCCGGCACTTTGTCCACCGACTGGAAGCACAATTCGCACTGCACTTTCCCCTCGTACTTGCTCAATACCACACGACGGAAATCGTCTTCAAAATCCTTCCGGATAACAAAAACAATCTTTCCGAATCCGTTATTAGCGAGAAATTTGCAGACATGCTTTCTGCAGACAAGTGTGCTCTCCATAATTATTGCCGGACATGCCGTCGTTATTTGAAGTATCTTAACTTCAAATGTGAAGGCGATGGCGAAGTGCTTTTGTGTGCAGGGAAGGACGCTACTCCAGAGGAGCACGCAAAAGACTTCTACCAATTGCCTGGACATAATTATTTGCGCATAACTCGCGCACTCAATTCGTTGCGTGAGACGGGGCACGTAAAATGTTCGCAGCGTTTGTACGCCGCGATTCTCAACTCTCTACAGTTCGCCCCGAAGCATTGGGTGAGCAAAGAAACTTTAGAGTACTGGAAAGATACGCAAAAACAGGAAGGTTAGAAGATGAAAACGAAAGAACCAATTATTATAAAAAGTAGCAACTATAAGTCCTTTTTACCTTTGGACATAGTGGCTTTTTCATGGGCATTTGGCGGCGCTATGGGAGACGCCGGAGGGGTAAACATAGTATGTAGGGACGGAGTGTCTTATTATTTCAATTGGGCTCATGGAGATATGTCGGAAGATATGATTCATGAGGTTCTTCCGGTTATAACAAAATGTGAGTTGCCTATTGTTGGCGAGACAGACAGAGTTCCTGAAGGATGGCATCATATTAGTTTAGGGTTTGGCAATAATCTCATCATAAAAGAAGAATATGTAAAGCCATTAAAATTAGCATGGGAAAGTTTCTCCAAATCCGTAGAGCAAGGGAAATTTGTTATTCTGTATAATGTTTGGCAACAACTGGTTACAGACATTGTGGAAAAGAAGATTTAAAGCAACATGTATATACAACGCAGACAGACATTAATAAACGCTGTGAGACCGCTGGCTCGTGACGAGTCGGCGGTTATTCTTTTATACTTACCTACGGTCTCCCATTTTTCTGTCACGGTTGTTCGCTGAGGGCATGTTACGCCGTTGCTGCGCTATAGACGTAATTTCTGTATAACCATTCACCGTTGATATTGGCTTGCGATTTGTCTATGCTCTGTATCGGCGAGAAGGAGATAAGATTATTGGAGTAGCGCGTAAGATACTTCAGCGTTTCAACTGACGCCAACTCGCGCAACTCTTTGCGGACAATAGAGGAAATAGCCTTATACTCCTTAGGCGTATAAAGCAACTTGACAATCCCCAGTTTCTTTTGGGAATAGTACACTTTCACCTTGTTTTGCTCTATTGTCAAAACGCCCAGACTTAACCGCTCTTTGATTTCCGGGCGGATGTCTGCGTAAATAATGCTGTATTGAAGATTATTTTCCATAATTACTATTATTCGGGCGCATGTACTTGCAGATATACTGCTGTGTATCCGAGCATAATACCAACACAGGCAAGTCGCCGGTCATGTATTGTTTGGATATATTCTGAATACTATGTAAATGCTGTATTTCCATCGTCTTTGCAACTTTCTTATCCCTAAAGGGAACGATTAATTGCATTTTTCGGCTGCAAAGTTACAATAAAAAAATGACATACACAAGAGCGTACATCATTTTTGTGGTATTTTTCTTGTCTCGGTCTTGTCTCGGTCTTCTCTAGGTCATCGGTCGGTAGGTGCAACGATACAAAAAAATCTGCACTTGTGATGCAGATTCAGTGGATTTAGTCCAGTTTGAGGACGGCGAGGAAGGCTTTCTGGGGCACTTCGACGTTGCCGATCTGTTTCATGCGCTTCTTGCCTCGTTTCTGTTTCTCCAGCAGTTTGCGTTTACGGCTGACGTCACCGCCGTAACACTTGGCAAGGACATCCTTGCGGACCTGTTTGACCGTCTCGCGGGCGATGATCTTCGCGCCGATAGCCGCTTGAATAGCGATGTCGAACTGTTGCCGTGGCAGCAGCTCTTTGAGTTTCTCGCACATGCGGCGTCCGAAATCGACGGCGTTGTCCCGGTGGGTGAGGGTAGAGAGTGCATCCACCTGCTCGCCGTTGAGCAATATATCCAGTTTGACGAGGTTGGAGGGGCGGAAACCGTTCATGTGCCAGTCGAAGGACGCATAGCCCTTGGAGATGGATTTGAGTTTGTCGTAGAAGTCAATGACGATCTCGCCCAGCGGCATGTCGAAGAGCAGTTCCATTCGGTTGCCGGAGATATATTCCTGTTTGACCAGTTCTCCGCGTTTGCCCAGACACAGCGTCATGATCGGACCTATATAATCCGCCGTGGTGATGACCGATGCGCGGATATACGGCTCCTCGATGCGGTCTATCTCCGTGAGGTCGGGCATGCCGGCAGGGTTGTGTACCTCTACCATGCCGCCGTCTTTGGTATAGACGTTGTAACTTACGTTCGGGACGGTGGTGATGACGTCCATGTCAAACTCGCGGTCAAGCCGCTCCTGCACAATCTCCATATGCAGCAGTCCGAGGAATCCGCAGCGGAAACCGAAGCCCAACGCCATAGAACTCTCCGGCTGGAAAGTAAGACTCGCGTCATTCAGTTGCAGTTTCTCAAGGGATGCGCGCAGGTCTTCGTAGTCCTCGCTCTCAATAGGATAGACACCCGCAAAGACCATCGGTTTGGCTTCCTCGAAACCGTCAATGGCTTTGTCGCAGGGGCGCGCTACATGAGTGATGGTGTCGCCCACTTTCACTTCCGTCGAAGTCTTGATGCCGGAGATGATATATCCCACGTTGCCGGCGGAAATCTCCTTGCGCGGGGACATGTCGAGTTTGAGAATACCTATCTCGTCCGCGTCGTACTCCTTGCCGGTGTTGACGAAGCGCACCTGGTCGCCGGTGTGCATGGTGCCGTTCACCACCTTGAAATAAGCGATGATACCGCGGAAGGAGTTGAAAACAGAGTCAAAAACCAGACATTGCAGCGGCGCTTTCGGGTCGCCTTTCGGCGCCGGGATACGCTCTACGATAGCGTCCAGAATCTCCGGCACACCTTCGCCTGTCTTGGCGGAGCAGCGTAGTATCTCCTCGCGCTTGCAACCCAACAGCTCCACTATCTCATCCTCCACGCGCTCGGGCATGGCGTTGTCCATGTCGCATTTGTTGAGCACAGGGATGATCTCCAAGTCGTGCTCAATCGCCATATATAGGTTGCTGATCGTCTGCGCCTGCACACCCTGCGTAGCATCGACAACGAGCACAGCGCCTTCGCACGCAGCGATGGACCGCGAGACCTCGTAGCTGAAGTCCACATGCCCCGGAGTGTCAATCAGATTCAGGGTGTATTCCGAATCTGTCTGTGTTCTGTCAGCGCCAGCGGTCTGTATTCTGTCAGTCGAAGACGGTCTGTACTTCATCTGAATAGCGTGCGATTTGATCGTGATTCCGCGCTCTTTCTCCAGATCCATGTCGTCCAGCACCTGGTTCTCCATCTGCCGTACATCGACAGTCTGGGTTATCTCCAGCATTCGGTCGGCGAGGGTCGATTTGCCGTGATCGATATGCGCAATGATGCAAAAATTACGTATCTTATCCATTTAATAATCGTCCTTTATCTAAGAATTCCTTCTCATTTCCATTTAATCCTATTTATCCAAATTAAAATCGTCCTATTTATCCGGATTAAAATCGGCTGCAAAGTTACTAAAAAAAAATAATATATGCAAGTCCTTGTGCATTTTTTGCGTTTTATCTTTCTATACTCCTTCATCTTTTTAATCCTTTTTTCGTCTCAAAAGGGGGTGATAAGGGGGTGATAAGGGGGTGATTACGGGGTGATTAGGGGGATATTCGTGACACGCTACCGACATGCAAACGACGAAATGAATAGATTTCTTCTAGTTGTATTGGATAAATATCTTCATTTCAAATCATCCCAAAGACTTTAACCAAGCAGGCTGGCTCTTTCTTCGTTAATTGCGTCGGAATCATATTCCGACATCGGCTCTGTCGACCTGTACTACCTCCGATCACGTCCTATTTCTCGGAAAAATAACCCCAACTCTTGCACAATTCAGAAAAAAGCAGTATCTTTGCAGCAGTTTTTAATCGTGTGCTGTTAAGCACGAGAAAACGGCTAAAATAAGCCGAAAGTTGCAAAGAGTTAGTTATATGGACTTTAAAATATTGAGTTTCACTATCTTTTGCGTCAATAATGTGGCTTCGTATTTGAACAAAAGCGCAAAGGACGTGTATCATGCCATGCAGAACGCAGGTATGATAGATGGTTATATTGTGCCATGTTACGATGTCTTGCATTCTTTCTTTAAGGAATATATAGTGGATGATTTAGTGTCGCTTATGCGACAGAAAGGAGTTCAGCTATGATTCTTTGCTGAGCAAGCAGGACTTTCGTATGAAGAGGCACTGGGCCAGTTCTACGATTCCACCACATACGACCTCATCAGCAACGGCGTAGCCGATATGTATTGTTTCAGCGATGAGTATTTGGCTGATGAATTACTTTTAGAATTAGGTTACAAGCAAAAATAAATTGAAACAACCACCCGCCTATGGCATAAAACAACAGACAAACGACATATAAAATAAGCATTTGCTTTATTAAGGATTCTCTCAATACTACCACAAATTGAAATGTGCTTCTGAGATATAGCGAATGTTCACACGATAAGTGTGGACTTTCTGCATATATTGGAGCACATGGGTGTGGTAGCCTGAGAGAACCAATATGATAAATAGCGAAAGTTCGCACTTTTTCTATGCCAATCCCTGAAGGCGTAAGAAGGGAAATTAATTTTATAAAACAATGAAAAAATTATTGTATGTGCTTGCCGCTGCATTATGTCTGGTGGCATGCGAAAAGGACACAGAAAACGGTAGCGGTTCTACTACCAAAGGAGATTATGTGGATTTAGGTTTGTCTTCCGGTACAAAGTGGAAAAATGCCAATGAGATGAATCCAAATGACGAGAACGGATTCTATGATTATGATTTGGCAATGAGCCTGTTTGAGAAAAATATGCCTACTAAAGAACAATGGATGGAACTGGTGAATGAGTGTAAATGGACATGGACAGGTATGGGGTATCGGGTAACAGGAGTTAATAACAATTCTATAACGTTGCCCGCTGCTGGTGTCAGCCACATTACGTATGTGGAAGGTGTGGGCTCGTACGGATACTATTGGTCATCCTCACCGAATGGTTCGGAGAACGCGTGGGGCATGCGCTTCTTTTTTAACGGTTCGAACGGTGTGTATATGTGCGAGTTACCACGCAGATATGGTTCTTCAGTCCGCCTTGTCCGTTAATAATTTGTATCAAAATGTAGCATCTCCAGCCTGCTCAGATGAGGAGCAGGCTGGTTCTTTCTTCTTTTACGTGGGATACTATTCCTCCATAGATTCTTGGTAGTTGCAGGCGTTTGGCAAACGCCGCCCTTCGTTAATTGCGTCGGAATCATATTCCGACATCGGCTCTGCCGACCTGTACTACCTCCGATCACGTCCTATTTTTCGGAAAAATATCACAAAATCTTGCATATTTAAGAAAAAAGCAGTACCTTTGCAGCAGATTTAATACCAAACACAGGAAAAGTGAAACAAGTAGTAGTTCGATTTTGTGGAGATTCGGGCGACGGCATGCAGTTAACGGGTAATATGTTTGCCCAGTTGGCGGCTGAGATGGGTCACGAGATTTCCACATTGCCGGATTTCCCGGCAGAGATACGCGCGCCGCAAGGTACATTAGGCGGCGTAAGTGCTTTCCAAGTAGAGTTAGGACAGGAGGTCTACACCTCCGGTGACAAAGCGGATGTAGTGGTGGCGATGAATGCCGCGGCGCTGAAGGTATGTACCTTAGGGTCGCATTTCAACCATCCCCAGGCGCACTTTGATGAGGAGTTTTCTTTGTTCCACAGGCACGCGATTCTAATTGTAGATACGGATTCGCTGACCGACAAAGATCTGGAGAAAGCGCAGTATCACACGCCTAATCCATTCACAGAACTGGGTATTCCCGATACCGTACAAATAGTGCCGGTAGCGTTGACGACTCTGACCAAGGAGGCGCTGAAGGACAGCGGCATAGATAATAAATCCGTGCTCAAATGCCGGAATATGTTTGCGCTCGGTCTGATCTATTGGCTGTTCGACGAACCGATGGAGAAAGCGATTCATCTGTTAGAAGAGAAGTTCAAGAAGAAACCGGCGCTCGTAGCTCCGAACACCAAAGTGATGGTGGACGGCTATAACTACGGTCAGAACCTCGCGCTCTCGGTCAACCGGATTCATCTAAACAGCGAAGCGATAAATAGCAGCTCTGCTGCACTAAACAGCGAAGCGCCAAACACGGCAAAGCCGCACTATACTTCCATCGCCGGAAACAAAGCTACGGCGTGGGGACTGATTGCGGCGGCAGAGAAAGCAGGCAAACGGCTCTTCCTCGGTTCGTATCCTATTACGCCGGCAACGGATATCCTGCATGAGCTGGCAGCCCGCAAGGATATGAATGTCATGGCCATTCAGGCGGAGGACGAGATAGCGGGTGTCTGCACGGCTATCGGAGCTGCTTTTGCCGGAGACTTGGCATGTACCAGCACTTCGGGTCCCGGTCTGAGCCTCAAATCCGAAGCGATCGGTTTGGCAGTGATGGCGGAGTTGCCGTTGGTCGTTATTGATGTGCAGCGCGGCGGACCTTCGACTGGTCTGCCTACCAAAACCGAACAGACGGACCTGCTGCAAGCGCTGTATGGCAGAAACGGCGAGTGTCCCGCGGTGGTGATAGCCGCTTCTTCGTCCGCCAACTGCTTTGATTTTGCATACATGGCATGTAAGATTGCGCTGGAGAACATGACGCCCGTTATTCTGATGACCGACACCTATCTGGCTAACGGAACGGCACTCTGGCGGATTCCCAAACTGGCGGAACTGCCGGAGATCCATCCGCAGAGCGTGCCCGAAGAACTGAAAGGACATTATAATCCCGCGTTGCGCGATGCGCGAGGCGTGCGTTACTGGGCGTACCCGGGCATGGAAGGCTACGAGCACCGCAATATCGGTCTGGAACGCGATGCCGAGAAGGGTACGATCTCTACCAATCCGGAGAACCACGAACAGATGGTGCTCGCCCGCAAACACAAGATAGAGCAGATAGCCAACAGTATTCCAAATCTTCAAATTATCAAATCTTCGAATCTTCAAATCCCTGCGAGTGGAACGCTCCTTGTCGGTTGGGGGAGTACGGAAGGACATCTGCACGCCGCGGCGAACGAGTTAGGCTGCGATCTGGCGCAATTCAATTATATATGCCCGCTGCCGAAGAATACGCACGAAGTGCTCTCGCAGTACAAGCGAATAATTGTATGCGAACTCAACACAGGCCAGTTCGCAGCATATCTGCGTGCGCAGTTCCCGGACTTGGAGATAGAGCAATACAACGAGATTCAGGGACAGCCGTTTGCAGTAGAGCGAATCGTGCGCTACGCGCAAATTAATAATGAATAATTAATAATGAATATCTCGTGAGGTCCATACAGATGCTCTCGAGATTCTAAAATTATTAATATCCATTATTAAGACTTCTAAGTCTAATATCACAAAATGAAAAAATATTAATTATTCATTATTAATTATTCATTAACATGGAAGCATCACAATTCAAATCCGATCAATACGTACGTTTCTGCCCGGGTTGCGGCGATCACGCTATCTGTATGGCGCTCCAGAAAGCTATGGCGCAAATAGGTATTCCTCCCCACCAAGTGGCGGTTATCTCCGGCATCGGTTGCTCAAGCCGAATGCCGCATTATCTCAATACGTACGGTTTCAATACTATTCATGGCCGCGGTGGAGCCATTGCTACGGGCGTGAAGACGAGCCATCCGGAACTAACCGTCTGGCAGATGTCCGGAGACGGCGACTGTCTCGCTATCGGCGGAAACCATTTTATCCACGAGATACGCAGGAATGTGGACCTGAATGTGTGTCTGTTCAACAACCGCATCTATGGTCTGACCAAAGGTCAGTACTCGCCGACGAGTCCGAAAGGTTTTGTGAGCAAGAGCAGTCCGTTCGGTACGGTAGAGAGACCTTTTGTACCTGCAGAGTTGGTGCTCGGCGCAAGGGGGACATTCTTTGCCCGCACGCTGGATGTAGATGTACCGACGACGGTGGATTGCCTTGTAGCAGCGCAGCAGCACAAGGGTGCGTCTATCGTAGAATGTCTCGTTAACTGCGTGATTTTCAATAACGGAACGCATTCATGGATAGCTGATCGTGAGCAGCGCGCAGAACACTCTATCATTCTCCGCCACGGCGAGAAGATGATCTTCGGCAAGAACAACGACAAGGGATTAGCCCTGAAAATAAATGACCAAATGGTAAATGACCAAATGGTAAATGGACTGCCGCTACTATCTCTAATAGTAGTGGATGCGTCTGATCCGCGTGTGCTGGTTCATGACGCGCATCAGCAGGACCCGACACTCCATCGTCTCCTCGCTCTCATGGGACAAGAGCGAAATCTGGAAGTCAATGCTCCCTCCCTTGAGAGGGTGAAGAGCTCTGCTCAATCGGACTGCCAGTGGCCGTCCGTAGAACAACAAGGGGAGGGGTTACTCCCAATCGCTCTTGGTGTCATCCGCGACGTAGAGGCAGAGACATATGACCAGGCAGTGAATGAGCAGATACAAAAAGTGCGCGCCTCGTCTAAGGCACACACTTTTGATGAACTGACTGCTACTTTAGAGCAGTGGAGTTAGGCTTCTACGGCTGCTCCCACAGCCTCGTATTCGGCTTTCACGTCCTCATAGAAATGCGCCAAACTGGTTGTTATATACGGCTCTAACCAGAGGAAGCCGATGAAACATGTGAAGATGCAGAGAAAGGCCCAACCGATGAAGGTGAGTTGAAGCACGAACATTTCCCATTTGTGTCCGCGCATCATCAGACGGCTCTTGCGGAGTGCTTCACGCGCACTCAGTTCCGGATTGTCGCGGATAACAAAAGGAACGATAGTATATGCCAGACCGAGGATGATAGTACCGATCATTAAGGTCGGAATGAGTATGGCTACTAAAACCAGGGTCATTAGCAGACCGGTAAGGACGTATTTGCTCCAGTTAGCAGCGAAATTTTTGAAGCAGAAGGAGATAACGCTTTCTTCTAATTCCTCGTTACGCGCATAGCACAGAAGCAGATTATAGAACGCGAACTGCAGCGGAACTGCAATAAGGAGCGACAGTACAAACTGGGTACTCGAACCGAAAAGGGAATACAACTCTTCTCCAAAACTACTGGATAACATAGCAGGAGAGGAGCATAGCATACCAATGGCAAACACAATCAAGGTGACTAATGCCATTTCGGTCCAACGACCTTTCAATGTCTCACGCGCCTGGGCACGGTACTCTGAATAACTTTTCATAAACGTGGAAATTAAATTGTTTGTTATTAGGAATTTATCTGTATTTCGCTTCGTCACAGTCTCCTAAAAGCGAGAGATAGGATTCGTACCGGCTCATGGCTATCTCGCCGTGCTCTACTGCCTCAATCACGGCGCAGCCGGGTTCGTTGGTATGCGTGCAGTTGCCGAAACGGCAGTCCCGACTGATGCGGAAGATCTCGCGGAAATAGTGGCTGACCTCTTCTTTGGACATATCAACGGATCCGAAGCCTTTGATACCCGGTGTGTCGATTATCCAACCTTTGGTACTTTGTACTTCGTCCCTTTGTCCCTTTAATTCATACATCTCAGAGAACGTAGTGGTGTGCATTCCTTTGTCGTGGGCGTCGGAGATCTTACCGGTTCGGGTGATTTCCTTGCCGAAAAGCGCATTGAGCAGCGTGCTTTTGCCTACTCCCGAATTGCCGGAGAGAAGGGTTGTCTTGCCTGCCAGAATAGGCATCATCTCTGACGGCTGAAGGCTGACAGCAGACATCTCAAAAGTCTCGTAACCGATTGATTCATAGAGCGAACGGAGTTCTGCCAATTGCGCCTGTTCTGTATCGGAGAGCAAATCAATCTTATTAAATATAAGGAGCGCGCGTACGCGATAGGCTTCGCAGGTTGCCAGAAAACGATCGATGAAGGTTGTGGACGTAATAGGGTGGTTAACGGTCACAATGAGCGCCACTTGGTCGATATTGGCAGCCAGGATATGGCTCTCTTTGCTGAGGTTGGTAGAGCGGCGGATGATATAATTGCGCCGAGGTTCCACCTCCGTGATCCAGAAGCCGGCTTCACTGCTTTCGACTTTCGACTTTTGACTTTCTACTTCTACATAGTCTCCCACCGCCACAGGGTTGGTGGTACGGATACCACGAATGCGGAAATTGCCTTTGATATGGCATTCCACACTCGTACCATCGTCCAGACGGACGATGTAACTGCTACCCGTTGACTTGATTACGAGCCCCCTCATAGGTGAATTAATGACCGTTCGCTTTGCTCACTAAAATATCTTTGTTCTTTTAGCGCAGCGGTCTTTATTCTTTCAGCGCAGCGGTCTATTTACACTGTCATAATCTCTTTCTCCTTGGCGGCATAGAGCGCATCGACCTTCGCGATATATTTATCGTGGGTCTTTTGCATCTCTTCTTCTGCGTCTTTCTCCACGTCCTCGCTCAAGCCGTTTTTGATGAGTTTCTTAAACTCCTCAATCGCATCGCGGCGGGCATTCCGGATAGACATCTTGGCGCTCTCTGCTTCTGCTTTGCATTGTTTGCAAAGCTCGCGGCGGCGTTCCTCGGTGAGCGGCGGAAGGATCAGACGGATGGTCTCTCCGTTGTTGGAGGGGGTCAGACCGATGTTGGAATTGATGATAGCACGCTCGATATCGCCGATCAGTTTCTTCTCCCATGGCGTGATAGCGATGGTACGTGCGTCCGGAGTAGTTACGGTTGCGCAAGAACTCAGTGGCGACATCGTGCCGTAATAGTCAATCTTGATCGGGTCAAGAATACGCGGGTTGGCTTTACCTGCACGGATGTGCTGGAGCGTGTCGTCCAGGTGAGCGACAGCTGACTGCATTTGTTCTTCGGCTGTTGCCTCAATTAATTCTAATTCGTCGTTCATACAATTATCAATTATCAATTGTCAATTATCAATTGTCACGGAGTGACCAAAGTACCGATAGCCTCTCCGTTAATTACTTTTTCGAGGTTGCCGGGTTTGTCCATATTGAAGACATAGATCGGCAGTCCGTTCTCTTTTGCCATGGCAGTAGCGGTGAGGTCCATCACTTTCAGACCGCGGCGGATCACTTCGTCATACGTGATCTCTTCGAACTTGGTTGCATCCGGGTCTTTCTCCGGGTCGGCGGTGTAGATACCGTCCACACGCGTACCTTTCAGCATCACGTCGGCTTTGATTTCCAGCGCACGGAGGGACGAACCGGTGTCGGTGGTGAAATAGGGAGCACCTGTGCCGCCTGCGAGAATGACCACATTGCCTTTCTCCAGCAGACGTATTGCCTTGGCTGGGCTGTAGAAATCGCCGACAGGCTCCATGCGGATGGAGGTCAGTACGCGAACCGGTTGTCCGATGGCTTCCAGGGCAGAAGCCAATGCCAGAGCATTGATGACTGTGGCTAACATACCCATCTGGTCACCTTTAACACGGTCGAAACCTTTCTGGGTGCCGCTCAAACCGCGGAAGATATTGCCTCCGCCAATGACGATACCGATCTGCACACCTTTCTCTGCGATAGCCTTCACTTGCTCGGCATATTCGGCAAGATGCTGTGTGTCAATACCCTGTTTGCTTGCTCCAGCCAGGCTCTCACCCGACAGTTTGAGTAATATTCGCTTGAACATAATTATCAATTATCAATTGTCAATTATCAATTGCGTCAATAGACGCATCGTACCAACTTGCGTACATCGCGTAGTTGTTGGCAATGGTTTTGTTGATCTCTTCGGTCTGCGCCGGGTCGGCTTTCTTGATAAACTTAGCCGGCACGCCGCCCCAGATCTCATGAGGACCTATCTGCGTTCCTTTGAGCACCAAAGCACCTGCAGCCACGATTGCTCCTTCGCCTACGTGTGCGCCGTCGAGTAGGGTGGAACCCATGCCGATGAGCGCGTAGTCATCCACGTCCGCGCCGTGGATTGTGACGTTGTGTCCTACGGACACGTAGTCGCCCAGCGTGATGGTGGATTTCTTATAGAGCGTGTGCAGCACTGCGCCATCCTGGATGTTGCAATGCTTGCCGATGGTGATGGTGTTCACGTCGCCGCGCAGAACGGAGTTGAACCACAGACTCGTTCCCTCGCCTACCGTCACATCGCCGACAACCGTGGCGTTCTCTGCCATAAACACATCGTCGGCAATGCGCGGGGTGAGGATCTCACCGTTCCTATTGATTGTCTTTACTAATGCCATAGTTTTTACATAGTAACCTAGACGATAGCTAGACCATACCTAGACGATATAAAGTACGTTACTATACCCTCAAGGTAAGGATAAACTACTCTTTTATCGTGCTGCAATGATGGCGAGGAATTTCTCTGCTACGAGAGCGGCACCACCGATCAGTCCGCCGTCGATATCCGGGCAAGCGAAGAGCTCTGCTGCGTTCTTCTCGTTGCAGCTTCCGCCGTAGAGGATAGTCGTGTCCTCGGCTGCCTCTTTACCGTATTTCTCTGCTACGAGCGAGCGGATATAAGCGTGAATCTCCTCTGCCTGTGCCGGCGTAGCGGTAAGTCCTGTACCAATAGCCCAAACCGGTTCGTATGCAAGGGTGATGTTCTTCCATTCCTCTGCATTCAGACCGAAGACGGAGCCTTCCAGTTGTGCTTTAACCACCTCGTTCTGTTTGCCTGCCTCGCGCTCCTCTTTCACTTCGCCGATGCAGAAGATCACTTTCAGACCGTTAGCCAGCGCCAGACGCACTTTCTCTGCTAACATCTCATAGCTCTCTGCGTAGTACTGGCGACGCTCGGAGTGACCGAGGATAACGTACTCTGCGCCGGTGGATTTCACCATTTCAGCAGAAACTTCTCCTGTGTAAGCACCCTTCTCATGGTCTGCGCAGTTCTCTGCGGCTACTTTGATGGGCGAGCCTTTGAGCAGCTCGGCTACCGTTGCCAGATGGATAAACGGCGTGCCGATCACTACGGCGCATTTAGGTTCTTTTACTGCTTCTTTCAACTCGGTAGCCAGTGCTACACCTTCCTGCAGGTTCTTGTTCATTTTCCAGTTACCTGCAACCATTTTAATTCTTGCCATATATTATAATTGTTTTAAGTTATGCTTGTCAATGATTGTTCCGTTTTGCACCACGAACATGCCCGGGTTTGCGCGGACGATAGTCTTGAGCGTCACGGGGTCGATGGTACAGAATACCTGCTCTGCCGTCTCCATATCCATTCCTGTTTCTTCCGCAAAGGCGTAGATGTCATCTTCGCCGGAGCCGGTGAGGAAATAGCATTTCTCGCCGCGCAGGGTACAGTCGGCATAGAGACGCAGCAGTTTGTCGGTCTGTTTGCGGTCGGTCTTCTTGAGGTCGTACATAGTCACAAGCGTTACCGGCTCTTCGGATTCGAGTATGTCGTATGTGATATCCTCAAAATCCATCGTCATGATCTCGAAATCATGTATCGGTGCCTCGTAGCCTTTCTTTACCAGCACGGATTTCTGGTCCACAAAAGTCCATTCGGGATCGCCTTTGGGGTAGTTCTCCAGCGTGAACTCCTGCTGTACGCCGTCTTTCTCGTAGATGAGTGTCGTCTCATATACATCCGGCTCGGCGTCCTCGGGAATTTCCATGAGGGTAGGGATGTGATTGCCTATTTTGTAAGGCCGGAAATCGATCAACGGTAAATGATGGTATGTGTACTCCATCAGTCCTAAACTCAGCCCGAAGCCGATGACTGCGATACATAACTCCGCCTGCCAGCTGAAAGTCTGCGGAATAGCTTTGCGGCATACGAGCAGGGCTATAACCAGACCCATCAGTACGATGTTCTTCCAGAAGGTCTGCCAGTTGGTCAGCACAATTGCATCGCCGAAACAGCCGCAGTCGCTCACCGGGTTAGTCAATGCTATCCAAAGTGTCAGAGGTGTCATGAAGAGATAGAAAGCCAGACTGATCCAGCTTGTCCATTGCGTGCGCACGTTAAAAAGGAGACTCACGCCCAGCACACATTCGGTAGCAATCAGAACGACGGCTCCGAATTCCGCCAACGGCAGCAAGTCCGTAAAGAAACCGCCGAAGGCTTTGAGGTAGTCCTCGATCTTATAAACCGTTCCCAGCGGGTCGATAGCTTTGACGAATCCCGAGAAGATGAACGTAAGCCCGAGCAGGGTGCGTGCCGTGCTGCCGATAATATGTTTTGTCTTGTTCATTTTGCTTTTGACTTTCGACTTTTGACTTTCGACTTTCGACTTTTGACTTTCGACTTTTGACTTTCGACTTTCGACTATTGTCTATTCACTATAATGAATCAAATCAAAGATAGCGTAGTTGATAATATCGAAATAATTGCCTTCCACGCCTTCCGATGCAATCGTTTTTCCTTCGTGGGCGAGAATGGTCTTGATGCGGATGATTTTAGCCAAAATCATATCTACTATACCTTCTTTCGACATCTCTCTCCATGCCTCGCCGTAGTCGTGGTTCTTTCGCATCATCAGTTCTTTTGCCTCGAATAATACGGCGTCGTATTGTTTGGCGGCTTCTTCGTTCGTCATATCTACTCCGTCTGCAAATCCTTTGCGGGCTTGGATGATCGCGGTTACCCCATAATTGACGATAGCGCGCAAGTTTCCTTCTATATCATCGCCCACGAGGCTCACACCGGTCTCTTGGCGCTGGCGGATATTGCAGGCTTTGATATATAACTGGTCTGTTATTCCGTGCAACCGGAAAATGCGCCATGATGCGCCGTAGTCCTGCATCTTGTCGATGAAAATCTGCCGGCATTTGGCGGTCACCAAATCGAATTGTTTATTCGTATCAGCCATAACAATTTAACGATTTAACAGTTTAACGCTTTAACAGTTTAACGAGTTCATCGAACTCCACTAACTTCTGCTCGCCGCTACTCATATTCTTGAGCATCACTTTGTTCTGCGCCATCTCGTCGCCGCCGACGATAGCAACAAACGGAATCTGCTTGGCGTCCGCATACCCCATCTGCTTCTTCATTTTCGTCGGTTCGGGATATACTTCGGTGGTTATTCCTGCCTCTCGGAGTGCTTTCGCCCAGCGGAGCGCATATCGTAATTCGTCCGCGCCGAAGGTTGCGAATAGAACTTGCGTTGCGGATTGCAGCTCCTTCGGGAATAAATCCAGCTCCGTCAATACGTCATAGATACGGTCGGCGCCAAACGATATGCCCACACCCGAAACGCCTGGAAGGCCGAAGATTCCGGTCAGGTTGTCATACCTTCCGCCGCCGGTGATTGAACCTATTTGGGCATCCAAGGCTTTCACTTCGAAGATGGCGCCGGTGTAATAATTCAGTCCGCGTGCGAGACACAGATCCAACTCGATGGAGAATTGGCTCTGACCACATCGCTCTTCCTCATTGTAAATTGTGAATTGTGAATTGTGAATTAATTCAAACACCTCTTCCATCTCCGCTACGCCCTTGAGACCTATCTCGCTGCCCGCCAGATACGTTCGCAGTTCAGCCAGTTGTTCCTTTGTACTTTGTACTTTGTCCCCTTGTCCCTTCAAAATGGGCTGCAATGCCGCTACTTGCTCCTCGCTCAATCCGCGCTCACGCAACTCATCATTTACTGCGTCCACGCCGATCTTGTCCAGTTTGTCGATCGCAACGGTGATGTCGATCATCTTGTCCGGTGCACCGATGACTTCAGCAATACCGGCAAGGATCTTGCGGTTGTTGATATGCAGACATACATTAATACCCAGCCGGCGATAGACTTCTTCGACGATCTGAATCAACTCCAGTTCGCCGATCAGGCTGTCGCTTCCGATCACATCCACGTCGCATTGGTAGAACTCGCGGTAGCGGCCTTTCTGCGGACGGTCGGCACGCCATACAGGCTGGATCTGGAAACGCTTGAAAGGAAAACTGATTTCTTCGCGGTGTTGCACTACGTATCGCGCGAAAGGAACGGTCAGGTCATATCGCAGACCTTTCTCCGGCGCCAGAGACGCTTTCTCGCCGCTGTTCTGGATTCGGAACAGCAGCTTGTCGCCTTCCTCGCCGTATTTGCCCATCAGCGTACCGATATTCTCCATCGCCGGAGTCTCGATCTGCTGGAAGCCATACAAAGAGAACACGCCTTTGATCGTGTCAAAGATATAATTGCGGCGCGCCATTTCCAATTGTCCGAAATCACGCGTGCCTTTAGGTATACTTGGTTTTTGTGCCATAATTACAAACTACAAATTACAAATTACAAACTACAAATCTCTTTAAATATTTTTTCCGTGGCACCGGTCTCGCTCTGCACATATTCTGCCGCTTTGGTGCCTATTGTTTCATGTTGGTCGAAAGCAGTATCAAGCGCTGCTTCCAGTTCGCTATAGTTTTGAATGCTCCGCCCTGCGCCTGCATCAATCAGACCTTGCGCTTCGCGGAAATGATGGTAATTGGGGCCGAAGATAACAGGCACTCCGTACACGGCTGCCTCTATCGTATTGTGGATCCCCACACCGAAACCGCCGCCTACATAGGCTACCTGTCCGAACTGGTAAATGGAACTAAGCAGACCTATTGTATCTATTACCATCACTTGGGCGTGGCGGAGAATATTGAGTCTGCTCATATTGGACGGCATGGCATGGATAGTACTGTATTTCACCACTCGGCCCCGGAACAGGTTAAAGATCCAATGCAGGTGCTCCTCGTTGATCTCATGCGGCACTAAAATCAGTTTGGTACCGGGACCTGCACTCTGTATTCCGTATTCCGTATTCTGTATTCTGTCGGCAAAGCGGTCTGTATTCCTCTTTAAATACTGCTCCAACAACTCCTCGTCTTTCGGCCATGTGCTTCCGGCTACCAGTACCTGGTCCGCGCCTTCTACAAACTGCGCTATCGGCGTCAGCCTGTCTGCGGAGCGGTCTTTCGACTTTTGGCTTTCTACTATTTGTACCACCCGGTCAAAACGTGTGTCTCCGGCTACGGAAGCGCTGTGGATTCCGTGCTCAGCCAACAGCCGGCGCGAGGCTTCGTCCTGAACGTATATATGCGTGAAGCATTTCAGTACACTTGATGCGCCAAAGCCCCACCAGTGGAAAAAACGCTGCGTCGGGCGGAAGATAGCGGAGATAGAGTAGGTGGGGATGTTCCGTTTCTTCAGTTGACGCAGATAAGCCGGCCAGAACTCGTATTTCACGAAGATAGCCATGCTCGGTTGCAACGCTTCTATGAATTTCCGGGCTTTGCGACGGGTAGCGAAAGGAAGGTAAAGTACCGCGTCCGCCAACTCATAGTTCTTGCGTGCTTCATAACCCGAAGGGCTGAAGAACGTAACCACAATTTTGAATTTTGACTTTTGACTTTTGAATTTCTCTATCAGCGGTCTTGCCTGCTCAAACTCGCCGACGGAAGCGGCATGGATCCATATCGCGCCGTGAACTTTCGCCCACTCATCGTCGCGACCTTTAGCCAGCGTCGCTTTCTGCCCGTCAACAAGCATCCGGGCTTTCTTATGCCCGAATAAAGCAGCTATCCGTATCAGTAAAAAATAGAGGTACATGTATGTTGCGCGCGCTATCGCGTCAAAATCGGCTGCAAAGATACTGCTTTTTTTTGAAATATGCAACACTTTGTATATTTTTATACAAAAAAAGAGCCCCGAAGGGCTCTCTCTTTGGACGGTTTGACTCGGATTTAGTCTAGATCGTCATTATTGTTCAAAGCGTCGCAGGACTCGTAGTCGCTGGCGTTTGCTTTCTTGTAGCTGTAAGAAGCAGAACCGTATTTGCCTGTTTGGGCTACACTCCACATAGACTCTTCCATGATAGAAACAACTTCAAACTCGGTGCCCCACATATAGTGGGTCTCATCGGCGGAACTGGTTATACCTGCAACAGAAACCGTGATATGCTCGGTGATCTCCCAGCAGCACGAGGTCTTCGTGTCGTACGCTTTTCCGTTTACGGTACCTGCTTCGTTGTCAATTGCCGGCTCCTTGCCGCCTTGGGTGTACTGAGACGAGCCTCCGGAACCACTATTACAACTTGCCATGAACACCATTACCAAAGCCATCATGGCTGCGTAAAGAACTTTTTTCATTTTTTTTAAATTTTAGGGGTTAATAAAATTTGATATTTGGGGTATGTTTGTTTAATGTGTCCACTTTCAAAATCCGTTGCAAAAATACTGCTTTTTATTCATATATGCAAGAGCCGGCGCATTTTTTTGTTCATTTGCCTGCACTTTTTTTTACTCAGGGGACATTTACGACTCATTTACGACTTTTTCAGCACTCTTTTACGACACTTTCAGCACATCCCAATGGTGCTTTTTTCGTATTTTTTTTGCTCATTTCAAAAAAAAGCAGTACCTTTGCACCCGATTTGGCGCATACAGCCAATGACCGGTAACCAATGACCAACAATAAGACAGTAATATTAGCTATTGAATCCAGCTGTGACGATACATCGGCGGCTGTGATCGTGGACGGCATTCTCCGGAGCAATGTGATTGCCAGCCAGAAGGTGCATGAGGAGTTCGGAGGTGTTGTGCCCGAACTGGCGAGCCGTGCGCACCAGCAGAATATCTTGCCCGTTGTGGACACGGCGCTAAAACGTGCCGGTGTAACCAAGGAAGAACTCTCGGCTATTGCTTTCACGCGCGGACCGGGCTTGCTCGGTTCTCTGCTGGTAGGTACTTCTTTTGCAAAAGGACTGGCGCTCGCGCTCGACATCCCGTTGATTGATATCAACCACCTCCAGGGGCATATCATGGCGCATTTCGTAGAGCCGGGAGAAGAACTCAAAGCGGCTACTCCCAGCCTGCAGAACGTAGAGATCAAACATCCCTCGTTCCCCTTCCTTTGTCTCCTCGTTTCCGGAGGTAACAGCCAGATCGTACTCGTCAAAGCCTATAACGACATGCAGATCATCGGTCAGACGATCGATGATGCGGCAGGAGAGGCGTTTGACAAATGCGCGAAAGTGCTCGGACTCCCTTACCCCGGTGGACCGTGGATTGACAAACTCGCCAAACTCGGCGATCCGGAAAAGTATCCGTTTGCCAAACCCAATATTCCGGACTATAACTATTCCTTCTCCGGACTCAAGACCTCTTTCCTCTATACCTTGCGGGATATGCTCAAAGCGAATGGGGTAGAGACGGTCGATGAACTGGCTCAGGTCGTTCCTAACCTCCGTGAGGACATGTGCGCATCGCTCCAAAAGACCGTGGTGGACATCCTGATGAAGAAACTGAAGAAGGCTGCAAAGGACTTGAATATTAAACAATTAGCCGTAGCAGGAGGTGTTTCTGCCAATAGTGCGCTCCGCCAGGCATTCATCGACCATGGCGTACGCTATCGGTGGGAGGTCTTTATTCCGCCTTTCTCTTTTACCACAGATAATGCGGCTATGATATGTCAGGCAGGCTATTTCAAGTATCTGGATCACGATTTCTGCGCAATAGATGAAGTACCTTTCGCCAAAACACAGATATAAATGACCCGGATATAAATGACCCGGATATAAATGACCCGGATATAAATGACCCGGATATAAATGACAAAATGGTAAATGACAAAATAGTAAATCTAAAGGCCGCTCTGCGTCCCTATGCTGATGTTATCATTTTTATGATAACGCTTTTTGCGGCTAATTATTTCTGGAAATGGACTGTTTCGGGCGACGAGAACGGCGATCTGGTCACTTGGTTCGGATGGGATGTCACCGCGCCTTTTGAGTTCATGGCTTGTCATATCGCAAGGGTGGTATATTGGCTTGTCTCCCTCTTCCGGGACACCGCCTTTATGGCTGACGAACATACCATCCGTTTTGTCGGGGGAACAGGGACTTCTATCATCTGGGGATGTACAGCAATAAAGCAGAGCTTCATATGGCTCTGCCTTATCGCTACGGTCCGTCCGTGGATAGTTCGCTTTTCGCCTTTCACCTTTCATTTTTCACCTTTCACTTTAGCGAAGCTCTGGTATATCCCTCTCGGATGGGTATGCTGCTATGCGTTTAATATCCTTAGGATTTTTCTCATAGCGCTGCTTATCGAGCATCATCCGGAATGGTTCCACATGCTGCACGATTACATCTTCAAATATCTGTTCTACGGAATGCTTTTCGGGCTATGGGTTATCTTTGTTGAAAAGATAAGACCTTCGCTTTTACCCAACTGATTATCTTCCATGTCCGGCTCGCCTGCGGTGCGTCGCCTGTCAGTATGTCCGGTACGGCATTTCCTGTCTCCTGCTCCGGATAAACGACCATGTAACTATGCTCCTTGAAGAATTTCTCCAGCATGGTCGGAACCTGCTCGAAGAGCGGGTTGTAGGACGGAGTAGAGGGGCGTGCGTTGATCATCACGATCATGTCGTCCGGCGCCATCTGTTTGGCTATCATCAGTACGTCCTCCCAGTTCTCCATTTCCCGGTATGCGGCACGCAGATATTTGCCTTTGCGGCGGCAGAAAGCCTGTAGCACTTTCTGGCTTTCCTCATTGGTGAAGAATACCACCTTTGCGCCTATCTGGCTGCTCAAACGGCGCACCAGACCGAAGCAGGAGATGAAATCGTGCTCTTTCTCCGCATACAGAGGTACGGCTACCAGAATCCGCGAGATCGTGTTCAGCGGCTGCGCCGGGTGATAGATGATGGCGGCTTTCGACTGTCGGTTGATCAGTTGGGCGGCATCGGCCCAGTCGGTCTCGCTTGCAAACTCAGGAGAAGGCAACTCGCCTAACTCGCTCAACTCGCGCAACTCATATCCCCTGTTTTCGCCTACTGTTATCATCAGCCATGAGTCCTCTTTCTTATCTGCCTCCAGCCGCGCTTCTTCCTGCAACGACAGCCTTTTGGACGCATATTCGGTTACGAAAGAAGCGGTCGTACACAGCACCAGAATCATCAGCACGGCGGCGTTCAGGATCTCGTCGCCGAAGATATGCGACTGATAGCCTATTGTCACGATAGCCAATGTACCTGCGGCGGTGGCATGCGTCAGACCGAACATCAGTCTGCGCTCGTCCGCCTCCAAACGGAACTGTTTCTGGGCAATCCACGAGGCAAGCCATTTGCCCGACAGCTTGGTGACGATCATCACCAGCGCAATGAGCACCGTCTGCCAGCCGCTCCATAGGTAATGCACGTCTATCATCATACCTACGCCTAACAGAAACAGAGGTACGAAGAGGTTGTTGCCCACAAAATTGATGCGCTGCATCACGGGTCCTAAGTTAGGCACCAGCTTGTTGAGCGACACGCCGCACAGAAAAGCGCCTAAGATACCCTCTAACCCTGCCCAGTCGGCAAGCCAGGCACTCATTACCATCATGGTCATCACAATCAGAAAACCGCTTGTAGCATCGGACCGGCGCTTGAAGAAACGCTGTGCCAGCCATGGGAAAGCAACGGTGATCACTGCTACCGTCAGTACGATCTTACCCGCCATCAGCCATCCTTCCGACAACTGAATACCGAATACTGAACACGGATGGCTGACCGCTGATGGCTGATGGCTGGCTATTGCCAGCACCAGCAGCGATAGCGTGATGGTGAACATCGTGCCTCCGATAGCTATGTTGGCGGCGGGGTTTTTCTGAATGCCGTACCGGCTTACGATAGGATAGGTCATCAGGGTATGCGAGCCGTACATCGCTCCGAGAAGACTACTGGTCACCAGGTCAAAACCAAGCGCCAGACTGGTACCGATACCTAAGACAAAAGGCATGATGAAGGAGTAGATACCGAAGAGCACGGCACGAGTCCGTTGCTGGCGGAAGTCATTGATATCCACCTCGATACCGGCTTGCAGCATGATATACAGCATTCCTATCTTGCCTAACATCTGGATTGTGTCGCTACCGCCGAGCCATCCGAAGCCCTTCGGACCGACCAGGATACCCACAATGATAAAACCGACGATACTGGGAATGCGTATCTTCCGGCATATCATTGGTACCAGCAAAATAGCTGCCAACACCAACGCAATAATCGCCAATGGTTCGGTTATCATGAATTCACAATTCTCTACTCTCAATTCTCAACTCTCAATTCTCAATTAAACAAACCGTCCTGTTACGGATTTTTTGTTCTTCCGTATCTCTTCTACGGTGCCTTCTGCTACTATCGTGCCGCCGCCTCTGCCGCCTTCCGGACCCATGTCGATGATCCGGTCGCAGGCTTTGATCACGTCCGTGTTGTGCTCGATGATGACTACCGTGTTGCCTTTGTCCACCAATTGGCGGAGTACTCCCAGCAGCACGCGGATGTCCTCGAAATGCAAGCCTGTGGTGGGTTCGTCTAATATATATAAGGTCTTGCCGGTGGATGGGCGCGATAGTTCGGTAGCCAGTTTGATGCGCTGGCTCTCGCCGCCGGAGAGGCTCGTGGACGACTGACCGAGTTTGATATAGCCTAATCCGACGTCCTGAATGGTTTTGATCTTGCGCAGTATCTTCGGTTGCGGCTCGAAGAACTCCACGGCTTGGTTGACGGTCATGTCCAGCACGTCGGCGATGCTCTTTCCTTTCCATCTTACCTCCAGCGTCTCGCGGTTGTATCGCTGCCCACCGCATACCTCGCACGGCACATACACGTCCGGCATGAAATGCATCTGAATGGTCTTGTAGCCGTTGCCCATACACTCTTCGCACCTGCCGCCCTTGGCGTTAAAAGAGAACCGTCCGGCTTTCCAGCCGCGGATTTTCGCTTCCGGAAGCTGCGCAAACAGTTCGCGGATGTCGTTGAACACATTGGTGTAGGTGGCAGGATTGCTCCGGGGCGTGCGACCGATAGGAGACTGATCGACGTTGATGACCTTGTCGATATATTCGACGCCTTCGATCTTCTCATACGGGAGCGGTTCGGTCTTGGAGCGGTAGAATTTCTGACTCAGGATAGGGTAGAGCGTCTGGTTGATCAGACTGCTCTTGCCGCTGCCGCTCACGCCCGTCACGCAAACCATCATGCCCAATGGAATCTTAACCGTCACGTTCTTGAGGTTATTGCCCGTGCAACCCGACAGGGTGATAAATCGTACAGCAGGCTCTGCCTGCGGTCTTACGGTACCATCAGTTACGGTCTTTTTCCCGTTCAGATACTGCGCCGTCAGCGTGTCTGTCTTCAGCAGTTCGCTTGGTGTGCCGCTGAACAGCACCTTGCCGCCAAGCCTGCCGGCCTTGGGACCTATATCGACGATCCAGTCAGCTTGCCGCATCATCTCCTCGTCGTGTTCCACCACGATGACGGAGTTACCCAGATCGCGCAACTCTTTCAGGCTCTTTATCAACCGCTCGTTGTCGCGCTGGTGCAGACCGATGGAAGGCTCGTCCAGGATATACAGTACGTTCACCAACCTGCTTCCTATCTGCGTCGCCAGACGGATGCGCTGGCTCTCGCCGCCGGACAGACTCTCGCTGCTGCGTCCCAGACTGAGGTAGCTCAACCCCACCGACTGCATGAACCGCAACCGAGCGCATATCTCTTTCAGTATCGGCTCCGCGATGGCTTTCTGCTTCTCGGACAACTGAGGGTCGAGGGTCTCCAGCTCCTGCAGCAGCACGTCAATATCCATCTCAGACAAATCGGCGATATTGTATTTCCCGATGCGGTAACTCAGTGCCTCTTTGCTCAGCCGCTTGCCGCCGCATTCCGGACATACCACCCATTCTTCTTTCTCTTCCTCCTCGTCACCCGTAACCGATAACCCGTCACCCGTAACCGCTTGCAATTCCTCCCACCAGTTCTCCTGCCGGATGGCTTCGTCAATGTCCTCCTTTGTACTTTGTACATTGTCCCTTTGTACCTTCCCCAGTCCTTTGCAGCACGGGCACCATCCGGACGGGCTGTTGAAAGAGAAGGTATGCGGAGCCGGTTCCTGGTAGCTCAATCCCGTCTCCGGGCACATCAGACTCCGGCTGAAAAATCTTACAGCAGGCTGAGCCTGCGGTCTTTCAGCGGAGCGGTCTTTCAGCGTAAGCGGTCTTTCAGGCGAAGCCGGTCCGGTTGCATCTAAGCATGCAACCATCATCACGCCGTTTCCTTGCGTCATCGCCCGATCCACGCTCTGCCGCAACCGACGGGTGTCTATCTCCTTCGTACTTTGTACATCGTCACTTTGTACTTTTAATCGGTCCACCACAGCTTCTATTGTGTGCGTCTTATAACGGTCCACTTTCATGCCCGGTACGATCTCCTGCACCTCGCCGTCCACACGCACATGCACGTAGCCTTTCTTGCGCAGCGTCTCAAAGAGCTCCTTGTAATGCCCCTTGCGTCCGTTCACCAGCGGCGCCAGAAGCAGGATCTTCTTGCCCGCATATTCGTTCTTTATCAGTTCGATGATCTGCTCGTCGGTGTAATGCACCATCTTCTTGCCGGACAGATACGAATAGGCTTCTCCGGCGCGCGCGAACAGCAGACGAAGGAAGTCATACACCTCCGTCACTGTGCCTACCGTCGAACGGGGGTTCTTGCTCGTCGTCTTCTGGTCGATGGAGATGACGGGGCTGAGACCGGTGATCTTGTCCACATCGGGACGCTGCATCTGTCCGATGAAACCGCGGGCGTAGGAAGAGAACGTCTCCATATACCGCCGCTGACCCTCGGCGAAGATCGTGTCGAAAGCCAACGACGACTTACCCGAACCGCTCAGTCCGGTGATCACCGTCAGTTTCTTGCGGGGAATGGACACACTGATATTCTTCAGGTTGTGCACCCTCGCACCGATCACTTCTATCTTTCCTTCGTCATTCGCCATGACTCGCTCTTTTACCTTTTGTCTTTTTCCGGCTACAAAGGTACTGCTTTTTTTTGAGATATGCAAGAAAAAAGCGAAAAAGCAAATAAAAATCGCCCCGAAAGACGATTTTTCACAAATTCCCAATTCTCAATTCTCAATTCTCAATACCTCCCGCCCTTTCTTCTCCCCTCTTTGTTCAGTGCGCAGGTCGTCAGGCCTGCGTTCTTTCTTTCTCCCCTTTCACCTCCTTGGTCCTTGGGGCTAAGAATTTTTAATTTTTAATTTTTAATTTTTAATTTTGAATTCTCAAAGGACTCTTTACGGACTCTTTACGGACTCTTTTGCTGGTCTCGATGCTGAACTTTTCGTTTCTAAGTTATTCTCCGGATCTACTAATTTCCAGAACGCGGCGATACTGCCTTTGCTCGCCAGCGCATCATCTATAGATTGTGCTTGTGCCATAAGGGGACAATTTTTTTTAAATTTATTATATAATAAATTATTTTTTTTAAAAGAGGATTAATTGTCCCTGCATAGTATTTCTCTTTTGGTTCTTTTCTCTTTTAGCCGTCAAGTCAGTTTCATTGCGCGGGTGTAACTCCAGATGGTGTCGATGCGCATGGACCGTCACCCGCCACCCGTAACCCGTCACCCGTAACCGGTAACCCGTCACCCGTCACCTGTAACCCGTAAATCCAGCGATAAAATCGCTTCTTTTGCAAAAAAAATACCCGAACGCTTGCATATGTGAAATTTTTGTTGTACCTTTGCGCCGATTTTGTCAAGTTGAGTTTGCAAAGAGCGAAGAACAAAGAACGCTTCGCTCCGAGAGAAAAGAACAAAGACATTATTTAAACACCTTAATATAATACAATTATGGCTAAAGTTTATCATGCAAATGAGATCAAGAACGTCGCAATGTTGGGCGGTTCGGGATCAGGTAAAACGACTCTGATGGAGTCGATGTTGTTCGAAAGCGGGGTTATCAAACGCCGCGGTGCGATAGAGACACAATCCACCGTGTGCGACTATTTCCCGGTAGAGAAAGAGTACGGCTACTCCGTCTTCTCAACGGTATGTAACATCGAGTTCGAGGGCAAGAAACTGAATATCATTGACTGCGCCGGTAGCGATGACTTCTGCGGCGGCACCGTAGCAGCCTTGCAGATGTGCGGATCCGCGCTCATCGTCCTTTCCGCAAACGGAGGAGTAGAGGTAGGAACCCAGAATAACTTCCGTCTCGTAGAGAAAGCACACAAACCGCTGGCTTTCGTAATCAACAAATGCGACCATCAGGACGCAGATTTCGAGCGCACTTTCAACCAACTGAAAGAGAACTTTGGCAATAAATGTACTTTGATTCAATTCCCCGTCAACGCCGGTGCCGGCTTCAATGCCGTAATCGACGTACTGAAGGGTAAGATGCTTGTATGGAAACCCGAAGGCGGTGCTCCTGAACTCAAGGACATCCCAGCCGAGTACGCAGACCGCGTAGAGGAGATGCGTTCGCAGCTGTCCGAGGCAGCCGCAGAGGCAGACGAGACGCTGCTGGACAAGTTCCTGGGCGAAGGACTGACCGACGAAGAGATCATGCACGGACTCAAATCCGTCTATGCGGACGGGTCGATGTATCCGGTGATATGCTGCTCCGGACTCAAGGATATGGGTGTGCGCCGGCTCATGGACTTCCTCAACGGCATGGCTCCCAGCCCCTCGCAGTTCAGTTATCCTACCGTGGACGGCAAGAAAATCAGTCCGGACGCCGCTGCTCCGACGAGCCTCTATGTCTTCAAGACTTCCGTTGAACCGCATATCGGAGAGGTCAACTATTTCCGTGTAATGCAGGGAACCGTGCATAACGGCGACGACCTGCAGAACATGGAGCGCGGCTCGAAAGAGCGTATCTCGCAGCTCTATCAGGTAGCAGGTTCCATCCGCGTGCCGGTTGACGAGTTGGCAGCAGGAGATATCGGTGCTACTGTCAAACTCAAAGACACCCGTACCGGCAATACCCTCAACGCCAAAGAGTGCGACAACCAATACGCACCTATCAGTTATCCGCAGCCGCGCTACCGCCGCGCTATCAAGCCGGTGACCGAGAGCGACGCAGAGAAACTGGCTGCGCTCCTGACACGTTATCACGAGGAGGACCCGACATGGATCGTTGAGCAGTCCAAAGAGCTCCGCCAGATGATCGTTTCCGGTCAGGGCGAGTTCCACCTCCGCACCCTCAAATGGCGTCTGGAAAACAACGACAAGATGCCGATCGAGTTCAGCGAACCGCGTATCCCGTACCGTGAGACCATCACCAAGGCTGCGCGTGCAGACTACCGTCATAAGAAACAGTCCGGCGGTGCCGGTCAGTTCGGAGAGGTACACCTCATCGTTGAACCCTATGAGGAAGGAGTACCTGTCAAAGAGACCTATAAATTCGGCAACCAAGAGTACAAAGTGTCCGTCAAAGACCAGCAGGAGATCAACCTGGAGTGGGGTGGCAAACTGATCATCATCAACTCCATCGTCGGCGGTGCTATCGATGCACGTTTCATCCCTGCTATCGTAAAAGGTATTATGGACCGAATGGAGCAAGGACCTCTGACCGGTTCTTACGCCCGCGACGTGCGCGTCATTATTTATGACGGTAAGATGCACCCGGTTGACTCGAACGAAATCTCGTTCCGTCTGGCAGGCCGTAACGCCTTCGCGCAAGCCTTCAAAGAGGCGAACCCGAAAGTGCTGGAGCCGGTTTATGACCTGGAGGTCTTCGTGCCGTCCGAGATCATGGGTGATGTGATGAGCGACATCAACGGCCGCCGCGGTATGGTAATGGGTATGGAGACAGAGAAGAGCTTCACCCGCCTCAAAGCGCAAGTGCCTCTGAAAGAGCTGGCTTCGTACTCCACGACACTCTCGTCGCTCACCGGAGGACGCGCTACCTTCACCATGGCGTTCAACTCCTACCAACTCGTTCCGGCTGACGTACAAGAGAAACTGCTTGCCGCTTACGCCGCTTCGCAGACAGAGGAAGAATAAAATCATGTACGAAGGACAGATGTACGATGTACGATGTACGATGTACGATGTACGATGTACGATGTACCAAGGGACTAAGTACAAAAGAAAAGAGCCGCATTCCGCGGCTCTTTTTAATTCTCAATTCTCAATTCTCAATTCTCAATTCTCAACTTACTTCCCCGGGCTGGCGTTGAAACTGTATGCCACGCCGATGGCGTGCTGGAACGACCGTTCCTCCGTCAGAATGATCTTCTGGCTGTTGGGCTTCACATTCACGTCACGGTCGTATCCGTAGTTGAAACGGTAGTAGAAATCCAGCGAACTGCGTCTGGTGAGCCTCCAAACGACACCCAATCCTGTGCGCACACGGCGGACGTATTGGTGACCGCTGTTAGTAGGGTCATTATTGGTGTAATACTGCTGCAACTCATTGGCATTCAGCGTATTGACCACCTCGCACCAGATATAGGGCTTGAGCGGCTTGCTGACCGCATGGTACGCCACTTCTACCTTGCTCCTCAGATACCAGTCCGCGCGGTTATGCTCATAGCACCCCGTAGCGGTATGGAGGTCGATATCGCCCATGCGGATCTCTGTCATAAACCGCTCACGGAGCGAGAAAGACCAATTCTCATAACGGTACGAACCGGTGACGCCGAAGAAGACCCGGTGGCGCATGATCTTCTCTACCGCCGTCGTGTCTTTCTTCATCAGTTTCAGTACATACCCCGCGTCGGCTTTGATGTATTTAAACTGCGGGTGCTTGTAACTGAGAGTGAGGGTGGTGTAGGACTTGTTGAAATCCGGTCCGAGCAATGCAGTGGTTGTGCCTGAGGTCGTCTGCAGAGCAGTGGAGTTGACCATGTCGAAACGCAGATCCTCGTCCAGCGATAGACCGAGACCGTTGTCCCAACGCCAATGCACATCCGCTCCCACGCGCAACTGGGCACTATGGGAAGTAGAATTGCGGGTCTCGGTATAATTCCATCCGTAGGCGTACAGCGGCAAAAAAAACAGGAAGAGTAGGGCTTTCGACCTTCGGCTTTCGACTTTCGACTTTCGACTTTCGACTATTGACTTTATTCTTCTCATTTGAATTTCGTTATTTGGTCAATGGAATTATGAATCTTGCCTTTCTCCAGCTTGTAACTCACGTTGATATAAGCCACATCGCGCAGAAAATCAATGTGTCCGATCTCTACATCTACGATCTCCAAGCCGGTACGCTCTTTGAGGTCTGCCAACAGTTCAGCCCTGCGTTCGGGCTTAATGTTCTCGATCTTCTCATAGAGGATGATTTTCTTCGACAGATGGTTGCGCACCTGCCATGCTTCAAATATCCAAGCCATGCAGACAATGATGATGTTCGCAATCAGCAACAGGTACCACGCCAAGCCGTCCGCCTTGAGACTCAGTGAGTTGATCACCGAGACCGCGATAACGAGAAACATGTAGTTCATTTCACGCATCGGCACGGTTTCCGTTCTGTAACGGATCATGCCGAAGATAGCGAACAGACCGAGTACGAAACCGGTCTGGATGTCCAGTATCTGCATCAGCCACAGCAGCAGGAACATACCGGACGAGAACAGCATAAACTGCACATAATAGTCGCGCCGGCGGCTGTAGCGGAAATAAACACCGTAGAGCAAGATCCACGATACCAGCAGGTTAAAGAGGAACATGAGCGGCATGGTGATGATGTTTTCGCTGATACCGATAAAATCAGCAATGGAATGCATGAGATACGAAATGCTGTCGCTTGTGCCGAAACGCTCGGCGATAGACGGATCGTTCTCTAAAAACTCCAACGTGGGGTTGGCTAAATCTACTTGAAATAACATATTTCTTAAACTTTTTACTTATTTACTTATAAAACTTCTTTCAACTCTCAACTTTCAACATTCAACTCTCTAAAAGCATTTTCTCAATCAGACGGATCTTTTTCTTGAATCGGTTGCGTTTGAGCCCCGGTGTGGTGAGCGCCGTACCGATACAGTATTTGCTGATTTTGAACGGGTGGACGCGGTGGGCAAGCATGATGTCCGTCATTCGCGAAGGTACGTTGCCGTCGCGTTTGAGTTCGATAATCACCAGGTCGCTGAAACTCATTACCTCGCCGCTCACCACATTGTCCCATACCAGGTCCATGTCGATCGTCAGCCGTTCGGTCTTGGCTTTGTTGACCAGCGTGATACGATGGAATTTGGTCCATAGATGCGGACTGATGCTATCCCATGTATAACGGCTCTTGGTGTCGATAAACCCGGCTACGGTCACTTCTTCGTCCGGACGGCGTTTGTGCTTCAGGACGCTCTTTGTCTCGGCGCAGATGTCGAAACCCGGCACCACGATGCGTTTCTTGCTGGTGCGGCCCTTGTTGTTCTTGCGCTTGATCTCCAGAAAAGTCAGGTTGCTGTCCACGTACTGCCGCACGCGGATCTTCTGGCGCACTAATTGCCGGTCATGGTGGCGGAGGTACATATCCATGTCCTCTGTGTCGTAGTACATGGTGTCGTAGGTGGCAATCCGCTTGCCGTCTATCTCCTGGGCATAGTAATCCTCTTTCGCCATTTCCAGAATAGACGGCAAAACCGCAATCGGCACCGCATATTTGGTGTCGATGCGATTCATCAGTTTAACGCCCTCCATCTCGCTTAGGCTGATGGGGGAAAAAGAGGCTATTATATCTGCAATCTGTGCCATCTGTCTCTCCCTCCCCTTGTGGGGAGGGCTGGGGTGGGGTTACTTATCAGAGAAGATATATTCGAATACCTTGACGGAGAAGAGTTTTCCATTCGGCAGATAGTTGTATTGTTTCGCTTTCGTGCCGTCCTCGTTCCATTCGTACTTGCGGATGCGTACAGGACGGTTGCGGTCGTTGTATTCAACCTCCTCCACAACCTTACCGGTGACATCGTCATAGGTGCTGGTCACGCGGCTGCGCTGACCGTAGGAAGCATACTCGATCTCCTCGATACAGCGTCCCTGCGCATCATATACCTTCACGTGGTCCAGCCAGCGCGTCTTGGTCTTGGCGTCGGTGTTCCATTCTTTGACGGTGAGGTTCTTGCGTTTCTCGCGTTTTGCCAATTGCTCCGGAGTCAACAGACTCTGAGCCGTAGCCGTACCTGCTAATAAGATACAAACTAAAATATAAATGAACTTTTTCATTACTATCAACTTCTTTCAACTTTCAACTTTCAACTTTCAACTTTCAACTTTCAACTCCCATCACCATCCGCCGGGACCGTGTCCACCTCCGCCACCGCCGGGACCGCCGCCGGAGTTGCCTCCGCTATAGCTGTTCAGCGAGACGGAAGAGCCGCCGCTGACGGAAGCAGGGTAGTAACCCATACCGTTGAAGATCGCAGTGCCGGATGCTGTTACACCGGATTTGAGAGTAGGCGTTGAAGCGCCGGAAACGACCAGACCGCTACCGCCGCTGGACGGAGTCTTGAAGGCGAACACATCGCTTCCTACGGTCAAGGCGTACCATGTGTTCTTGCTCCATGAGGAAGCCGAATAGCAACTCTGGCTGAGACTTGCACCGCTCTCTAATCCGCCTATCGCAACAATCGTACCGCCTTGGACGTAAAGCTTCTTACCGCCTTCCGTGTTGGCGTCCAACGCCACTTCCGGCGATGAGGAACCGATCGCATAGACCACTCCGCCTTTGATATACATATTGCCGTTCGAGTCAATACCGTCATTGCCCGTGGAGTAAGCCATGACGCAACCGCCGCTGATGGTCAGATCGCCCGCAGAGTTGATAGCGTCGTCCGAAGACTGTACATACACTTTGCCGCCGGAGATAGTGATCGTACCTTTGGCTTCCATGCCTTCCGGAGTGCTGCTGTCGGAAGAGGACGAACCGCCCCAACCGCCTCTGCCGCCGGAGGTTGAAGTACCGGTGCAGATCAACTGGATATCGCCGTCCGAGATAGTGATGTTACCTGCGGAAATGATAGTGTTGTTCTCTTTCTTGCCGGCTTTGATACATTTGTATTGGCTGGTCACGCGGATCGTGCCGCCTAATATATTCACGTTTCCGAATGCCACGATGCCTTTGTCCCCTGCTTTGGTGATAGTGATCTCGCCGCCGGAGATAACGATATTCGTCGTGTCGCTCTGAATACCGTCCGCATCAGCTGTGATTGTCAGAGTACCGCCTGCAATAGTGATCGTCGAGTCGCACTGTACACCGTCGCTTCCGGCCGTGATAGTGGTCGTGCCGCCGCTGATATACAACGCGTCGTTGGCGTGCAGACCGTCGCTCGCGGCATTCAGTACAAACGTACCAGCTTCGCTCGTCAGATGGATATAGTCGTCACTCGCGATAGCGTGTTTGTAATTGCCTTTGACAGTCAATGTGCCCGAACCGGAGAAGATCAGCTGACCCTCGCTGAAGAACGCCGCCTTGCGGTCCTCTGTTGAGGAGGCGTAACTGCTGCCGTCCGTCAGACTGTTCGTGCCGTTCACTACCACATAGCATTTCTTGTGGCATTGGTTGTTAATCGCCGGACCGTCCGAACAGGTCAGCGTCAGACCGTTCAGCACGATCTGCTGTTTGATAGAGCCGTAAATGGAGATCTGTCCTGTTCCGTTACCGCTCAGTATATACGTTACCAGCCGCGTCACGGCGGAGTTGATCGTCACATAACCGTTCTCGTTCGTAACCGTGATACTGTCGATTGCGCCGGTCACGGAAGCTTCGCTGCCACTCCATGAAATATACAAGGTGTCAGACCAGACTTGGTTGGTGACATCATTGTCTGTGGTGTCATTCACTTCGCCGGAACCGCTGTCCGTCGTTCCGCTGTTGTTAGTCGGCGCATTGTACTCTGTGCAGGCTGCCATCCCGACAACCGTCAGCACTAACCATAAAATCTTTTTCATATATCTTTATATCTTTTGACTTTCGACTTTTGACTTTTGACTTTCGACTTTTGACTTTTGACCTGCAAAAATTGTGCAAAAGTACACATAATTTATGAAACGAGCAAAAAAATACACCTTTTTCTTAATAAAAGTATTGAATCTATTAAGAAATAACCCTGTTCCCCTTCCTGTATAGCGGAGCACTTGTATGATGTCTCGTACTTTGATGAATTGTTCATCCGTCAAAGTGAGTGCCGGGCGGTGGTGGTATTTCTGGTAGTCGATGAATGACTCGCGGTGGATAATACTCTTGTACATGGACGGAGAGATGATGATGAGCGTAGCGCGGTAATCAGGAGAGACGGTACTGTAGGTGAATATATGGTTCGGAAGCGTCACGCCTATGTCTTGGGGCGCAAAATGACGAGGCTGCAGGTCGTACATAAAAGTCGCGCTGCCAACCGTGCACATGCCTATAACCAGATTTTCGGACTGAAAAGGACGTTCTTTGGTCGGCATTGAACCCACTTCCACTACTACCACGCCCTGTTGGTCGATATGGTCTTGAAACAGGATAGGGTGTTGCTTTTCGGGTATGGTTTGCATAGTCGTCTCTCTAAAATGAGTGTTTTTGTTAATAAAAAGCGTACAAAGATACTGCTTTTTTTTTATTCTGCCAAAAAAAAGAGACTTTTTCGTAATAATTCGCTTCCATAACCCATTTTATGGCTGCTATGCCTATCAAGATATTATAAAAACATTGCCTTTGGCATAATTTTTGTTATAAATAACAACTGATGCACCCTTTACTTTTAATATTGGTCATTGTCCTGGTCACGGTATTGCTGCTGTGGCTCGTTTTCGGCATCAACTGGCGCAGTATGCGCAATTATGAGCGCAGGCACCAGCGTTTTCTTTCTAGATTTCGGGCGGAGGGAACGGAACAACTGAAAAAACTGTTTTTCGGAGCGGTGGAACTCTCGGACATAGAAGAACATTTCCGTCCGTTAGCGCAGTATCTGGCAGCCAACGAGAGATTAGGAGTCAGCACAACGGACGAGGTAGAAGTCATCACTTCCGGCAAACGCAAGTATGATCTGCTCATGCGTGATCTGAGCAATGCCAAAGAGTCTATCCACATGGAGTATTACCATTTCGGTATTGACCGGGAGAGCCGTTCGGTCCGCCGCATGCTCATGCAAAAGGCGCGAGAGGGTGTCAAAGTGCGGTTTATCAACGAAAACATAGGTAATTTTCCTATTCCGAATATCTATTTCCAATGGATGCGCCGTGCCGGAGTGGAGGTCGTCAATTTCAGCAACACGGGACTTTCGCTCCTGAAATTCCTGACGACTCTGAGTTACCGCGACCACCGCAAGATAGTGGTGATAGACGGCAGGATAGGCTATACGGGAGGCATGAACATCACCGCCAATTATTTCCGCTACTGGAGGGACACCCACTTGCGCCTCATCGGCGATGCGGTGGCGGGATTGCAAGTGGCATTCTTGGACACCTGGCTGGCGGCAGGAGGACGGCTGGACAAGGATCTGGCTACGTTCTTTCCGATGGTGCAAGACGGGAAGAGACCTGCCGGCAAGGAGAAACAACTGCTTACCCAGATAGTGCCGGACGACCCCTTAGCGCCCGAACCCGTGCTGCAGACGGCTTACGAATGGGTGCTCCACCATGCCGTAAAATACGTGTGGTTTCAGAGCCCTTATCTGGCGCCGCCACCATCGCTCCTCAACGCTATGCGCAGCGCAGCGGCGCGCGGGGTGGATGTACGGATAATGATTCCCGAGGTGTGTGATACGAAAATAATGCGGCCTATCAATCATGCTTATTATGCCGATCTGATGGAGGCGGGAGTCAAGGTGATGATCCGTAGCGGACAGTTCAACCATAGCAAGACTTTTGTTTGCGACGACTACCTCTCCTGCATCGGCTCTACGAATCTGGATTACCGCAGTTTCGGAATAGATTTCGAACTCAATACTTTCTTCTATGACCGCGGCATGGCGCAGCACCTGAAGCAACTCTTCGAAGCCGACCTGCAGCTTTGCCACCTGCTCACGCCCGAAGAAGCAAAGGCTACTCTCTGGCAGCGATTCATGCGCAACATCGCACCTATAACGTAACCTCTCTATGCGAGAACTCGCACCCGCAATACTGCTGGTTATAGAACCGGTATTCCTTCAGTAATTCGTTTCGCCGTTCCTGCAGGCCGTCTTTGCGCCAGTTCTGCGCCCAGAAAGAGACAGGCTCGTGTACCGCGCTGTCCGCCGGATAGCGGTTGACCATTTCTGCGGCACGCTGACCCGCCGCGTTGATTTGGTCCAAGTTCTTCCATCGTGAAGAAGCAAGGGTGGTGGCGAAGAAGGGGATATCCAACTCTTGCGCTTTGCGGGCGGTATGGAAAAGCCGGTGGTAGAAACATGCTTCGCACCGTTTCCCCCGCTCCGGCTCGTGCTCCAGCCCTTCTACGGCGCGAAGCCACTGTTCATGACACCAGTCATCGTCTATCCATTGGATTCCCAGACTCTCTGCATGACGCTTGCTCTCGTTCTTGCGGATCTCATACTCCTCGAACGGGTGTATGTTCGGATTATAATAATAGATCACCGGCTCGACCCGATGCGCCAGCAGCCATTCTACAATAGCGCTGGAACAGGGGGCGCAGCACGCGTGCAGCAGCACTTTCGAACACCCCTCAGGAATGATAATTGCAGGTTGTTTGGACATATTGGCTGCAAAATTACGAAAAAATTTTGATATATGCAAAAAAAGTTGTATCTTTGCACGCAAAATGACCAAATAGTAAATGACTAAATTGTAAATGTCTTTATGAATACAAACTTTGGATTTGTCCGAGTGGCGGCAGCAGTGCCATCCATGAAAGTGGCAGACTGCCGTTACAACGCCGAGCAGATTCGTGCTCAGATAGACGAAGCGATTGCTGAAGGCGTTGAGGTGATCTGTTTTCCGGAACTCAGTCTGACGGGCTACACATGTGCGGATTTGTTTTTCACCCAGCAGCTTCAGCAAAGCTCCATGCGTGAACTGGAAACCCTGTGCGACTACACCCGTGGTAAGGCTATTATCGTGCTGGTAGGGGCTCCTATGCCGGTGGACAACGATTTATACAACTGCGTTTTCGTCATGACGGACGGCGAGGTAATGGGTGTGGTACCCAAAGTGAACCTGCCGAACACCGGTGAGTTCTATGAAAAACGCTGGTTCACTTCCGGCCGTGCGGCGCGCGAATACAAACCCGGAGGAGTGGAGCCGCGCATTCCGAAGATAGAGATATGGAGCGGAGAAGTGCCGTTCGGAACAGACCTTCTCTTCTGCACACGCAACTATGCCTTCGGAGTAGAGATATGCGAGGATCTGTGGTCGCCGCTGCCGCCTTCTACCCAACTGGCTATCCAGGGGGCGGAGATCATCTTCAACCTCTCGTCCAGCAACTGTCTGGTAGGCAAGCATGCTTTCCGCCGCCAGATGATCACCCAGCAGAGCGCGCGCGTGCATTGCGGCTACGTCTATACCTCGTCAGGAATAGGCGAGTCCACAACGGATGTGGTGTATTCCGGCAGTACCTATATAGCAGAGAACGGAGAGATGTTATGCGAAGGCGAACGGTTCCAGCGGATCAGTTCCATGGTCATTCAGGAGATCGACGTGGAGCGGCTCCGGACGGATAGACAGCGCAACACCAATTTCACCAAAGACAAGACCGGTCATTACCGTCATATCAACGTAGCGCCGATCGAGCGCGAGGAAGAGTTTACGGCGCCTATTCACCGTTCGTTCTCTACCGCGCCGTTCCTGCCTAAGAAAGGCGATGAGGACCAGTACTGCATGGATATTTTCTCGATTCAGACCTCCGCTCTCGCGCGCAGATGGGAACATACGCACGCCGAGACACTCGAGATCGGTATATCCGGCGGACTGGACAGCACGCTGGCTTTGCTGATCTGTGTGCAGACGGCGGACCTCTTGGGCTATGACCGCTCGCGTATAGTAGGGGTGACCATGCCCGGATTCGGTACGAGCGACAGAACATACCAGAACGCACTCCGGCTGATGGAAGAGCTCGGTATTACCCACCGCGAGATATCTATCCGGGAGACCACGACGCAGCATCTGAGCGATATAGGCCATGATATGGAAAACCATGACATCACCTATGAGAACGCCCAGGCACGTGTGCGCACGCTTATTCTGATGGATCTGGCGAATGAACTGAACGGACTGGTGATAGGTACAGGCGATCTGAGCGAACTGGCACTTGGATGGTGTACGTACAACGGCGACCAGATGTCGATGTATTCTGTCAATGCCGGTATTCCCAAGACGCTTGTGCGGTACCTCGTGCGCTATGCGGCGGAGAACCTCTATGGCGAACCGCTCCGCTCGATCCTGCTGGATGTATGCGATACACCTGTTTCGCCGGAGTTGCTGCCTACGGACGAGAACGGCGAGATAGCGCAGAAGACCGAAGACAAGGTAGGTCCGTACGAACTGCACGATTTCTTCCTCTTCTATTTCCTCCGCTTCGGTTTCACACGCGAGAAGATTAAATACATGGCGTGCCAGGCTTTTGAGGACCAGTATGATGAGGCTACTATTGACAAATGGCTGGCTATTTTCATGCGCCGTTTCTGCACCCAGCAGTTCAAACGCTCATGTATGCCTGACGGACCGAAAGTAGTGAGTGTTTCCCTGTCTCCAAGAGGAGACTGGAGAATGCCGTCTGACGCGTCTTGTATCTGACACGGCTCGTAATATCGAAATAACGAAATATCGTAATATCGAAATATCGAAATATCGAAAAATGATTAAAAATAATTTCCCCATTCCCAATACCTTCGGGCTTCCGGTGAAGGCAAAGATTTTCGCTGAATATAGTTCGGTGGAGGAGTTGCGCGACTTGCTGAAACGCTATCAAGGCGAGCGGTTGTTGCATATCGGGCAGGGTTCCAACCTTCTTTTTACCGAAGATTTCGACGGCATGGTGCTACATTCGGCTATGCGTCGTGCGCGCTGCGTCAGTGAGGACAACGACCATGTATGGATAGAGGCGGATAGCGGACTGGTACTGGACGAACTGATTGAGCAGTTGTGCGACATGGGGATATCCGGTCTGGAGAACCTGAGCTATATTCCCGGAGAAGTAGGGGCGTCGGCGGTACAGAACGTAGGAGCCTATGGCGTGGAAGTGAAGGATGTGATTGAGTCGGTTCGCGCTGTAGCTGTAGCAGATGGAGCGGAGCGTGTCTTCACCAATGCCGAGTGTCATTACGGCTATCGGGACAGTATTTTCAAGAACGATTTACGCGGACAATACATCATCACACACGTTGTTTACAAGCTCAATAAGCATTTCGAGCCGAAGTTGGATTACGGCAATTTGCGCAGCGAAGCAGGAGATAAACCAACGCCAATGTCTGTTCGCAAGGCGGTTGTCCGCATCCGTAAGCAAAAACTGCCGGAGGTGTCGGAACTCGGCTCAGCAGGATCGTTCTTCAAGAACCCCATTGTCTCACGGGAGAAATACGAGACACTTACGAGACAGATACGAGACGATAGCATTCCCCATTACGAGCAGGAGGGAGGGATAAAAATACCTGCGGCATGGCTCATTGAGCAATGCGGATGGAAAGGCAAAATGATGGGTGGCGCGCAGTGTTACGAGAAACAGCCGCTGGTGCTGGTTAACCGCAACAACGCCACGCCGGAAGATATTATCAATCTCGCTGCCGCTATCTGCAAGGACGTAAAAGACAAGTTCGGCATAGAAATATCACCCGAAGTGAACTATATATAATTAAAAATTACGAATTAAAAATTACGAATTACGAATTAAAAATTACGAATTACGAATTACGAATTGAGATATGGCTACATTTGTAATCGAAGGCGGACATAAACTCCATGGCGCAATTACTCCGCAAGGCGCAAAGAACGAGGCACTGCAAGTGCTTTGTGCCGTGTTGTTGACCCAAGAGACGGTCATTATTGACAACCTGCCGAATATATTGGACGTAAACAACCTCATCGATCTGCTCGGTTCGATAGGTGTGACGGTGGAGAAACTGGCGAAAGGCAAGTTTGCTTTTACGGCGGCTAATCTGGACACGGCATACCTCCGTTCTGCGGATTTCCTCAAGAAATGCAACAAACTGCGCGGTTCGGTCATGCTGATAGGTCCGCTCTTGGCGCGGCTCGGGGAAGTGACGTACGCCAAGCCAGGAGGAGACAAGATAGGACGCCGCAGGCTGGATACACATTTCCAGGGAATGGTCAACCTCGGTGCTACCTTCACCTACGACCAGGACCTGCTTGCATATCATTTTGAAGGCAAAAACCTCAAAGGCGCCTATATGCTGCTGGACGAAGCGTCCGTCACCGGTACGGCGAACATAATCATGGCTTCTGTCCTCGCGAAAGGAACAACAACGATATATAACGCCGCCTGCGAACCCTACGTGCAGCAACTATGCCGGCTGCTCAATAATATGGGGGCAAAGATCAGCGGAGTAGGGTCTAACCTCCTGACGATAGAAGGAGTCAAGTCTCTTCACGGCGCACAGCATAAACTGCTGCCGGATATGATTGAGGTCGGCTCGTTCATCGGCATGGCGGCTATTACAGGCTCGGAACTCCGCATAAAAGATTGCAATCTTAGAGTTCCTTCTTCGGAGTCCCTTTCTCCCTCCCTTGTGGGGAGGGCCGGGGTGGGGTTTGGTTCTGTGTTGGGAATAATTCCTGACGCTTTCCGCAGATTAGGAATACGCATTGACGAAGACGGCGACGATCTTGTTATTCCGGCTCAGGAACATTACCAGATTGAGTCTTTCCTTGACGGCTCGATCCTCACGGTTGCAGATGCGCCCTGGCCCGGTCTCACGCCGGATTTGCTGTCCGTCCTCTTGGTGGTAGCTACGCAAGCCAAAGGGTCGGTACTCATTCACCAGAAGATGTTCGAATCCAGGCTCTTCTTTGTGGACAAACTGATTGATATGGGAGCCCAGATCATCCTCTGCGATCCGCACAGGGCAGTGGTGATAGGGCATGACCATACGCGCCAGCTGAAACGCAATAACATGACTTCGCCGGATATACGTGCCGGTATTGCTATGCTTATTGCCGCCATGAGTGCTGATGGTATCTCCAAGATTGACCACATAGACCAGATCGACCGCGGCTACGAAGACATCGAACACCGCCTCAATGCCATCGGGGCTTGTATCAAACGGGAGGATTGATAGCGAAGTGTCTGCATCCGGGTACGTGCCGGTCATGAGATACCCTCGACAACCACTAAGTATCACTAAGAACCACTAAGAACAACTAACGTTTAATTTTTCGAACAGAGCGTTCGAAAAAGATAATATGAGACGAATACTGACTATATTATTGGCAATTTTGCCGCTAATGGTGGCGGCGCAGATGGTGCAGCCTGTCAAATGGAGCGGAGAAGAGATAGGTGACAGCGTGCGGCTGAAGGCTGCCATCGAGCCGAACTGGCACATGACGATTATTGAGTTCGGCGACAGAGAGTACGAACAGGAGTTCACGGACTCGTTTGTGGTTACAGTCGCTAAAGCCGATCTCACGCCGATACGTTTCAATGCCTGCGACGACAAGATGTGTACTGCGCCGGAGGTGTGGTCTTTCGAGAGTACAGACCGCTCCGCTGACAGAGTACAGAAAACAGACCGAATCGCCAATGACGGGAGGTCGTTGTGGGTGATATTCCTGTTGGGCTTGTTGGGCGGATTATTGGCGATCTTTACGCCTTGCGTATGGCCGATTATTCCTATGACCGTTTCGTTCTTCTTGAAGAAAGGCGGCGGACTGCGGGACGCTGTTCTATACGGATTGAGTATCATTATTCTATACGTAGGTTTTGGTCTGTTGGTTACGGTTCTTTTTGGTGCATCGGCGCTTAATGACCTCAGTACCAACGCCGTAGTGAATATCATTTTCTTCCTGATACTTGTTATTTTTGCACTGTCGTTTTTCGGATTGTTTGAAATCACATTACCTGACAGTTGGTCCACGGCGCTGGATAGCAAAGCGCGCAACACAGGCGGATTCCTTTCTATCTTGCTCATGGCGTTCACGCTGGTCATTGTCTCTTTCTCCTGTACAGGTCCGATCATAGGCACGCTGTTGGTCGAAGCTGCCGGACGCAGTCTCTTGGCTCCGGCGATAGGAATGTTAGGTTTTGCGATAGCACTGGCACTGCCGTTCTCGCTGTTTGCCATGTTCCCGCAGTGGCTTAAACAGGCACCCAAATCGGGTGACTGGATGACGAGCTTCAAAGTAGTACTCGCTTTCCTTGAGTTGGCGCTTTCGCTGAAGTTCCTCTCGGTAGCCGACATGGCGTACGGGTGGGGCATTCTGCCGCGATGGCTCTTTATAGCTATATGGATTGTCTGCTTCCTCGGCATAGGCGTATATCTGCTATGGAATATCCGTAAAGTTTCCGCGACGCGCAAGATAATCCGTCTTATCGTCATTATTCCTTCTATTGCTTTTGCGGGCTACTTAGTTCCCGGACTATGGGGCGCACCGGTCAAAGCCATCAGTGCTTTTGCTCCGCCGATGGAAATAGAGGGACGCGAAGTGTTCAATGACTACGAGGAAGGCATGGCGTATGCCCGCCAGACAGGCAAACCCGTTATTATTGACTTCACCGGCTACGGCTGTGTCAACTGCCGTAAGATGGAGGCATATGTGTTGGATAACGACTCCGTCAAAGCGCGGTTGCAGAACTATGTCTTTATCGAACTTTTCGTGGACGACAAGCGAGACGGAATAGGGGATAAGAACAGTGCTATCCAGCGCGAGCAGTTTGGCTCCAATGCACAACCGTTCTACGTGCAAATGGACGCGTATGGTCAGCAGGTAGCAGAACCGATGGCGTTCACCACCGACCCGATGGAGTTTATCAATTGGCTAAAATACTAAAAATAGTCAAAAGTAAAAAGTCGAAAGAAAAAAGCAATATTATGATACAACGTAAAAACTATGACACCAAGCGACCGCCGGAGAAAGAGATGATTTTCGGAGTGCGTGCGGTGATGGAGGCTGTTGATGCAGGCAAAGTGCTGGACAAAGTACTCATCCGCCGCGACATGTCGTCTGCTATCGGACGCGAGTTATTACTCAAACTGGAAGGAACAGGTACGCAGATCCAGCGTGTGCCGGTAGAGAAACTGAACCAGTTCACCGACAAGAACCACCAAGGTGTAATCGCTTTCCTCAGTCCGATAGAGTTCTATCCTCTGGAGAACCTTGTGCAGGGTCTCTATGACGAAGGCAAGACGCCGCTGCTGATGCTGTTGGACGGAGTGACGGACGTGCGCAATTTCGGTGCTATCGCACGTACCTGCGTGTGCGCCGGTGTGGACGCGCTTATTATCGGTACGCGCGGCAGTGCTGCCATTAACGGAGATGCTGTAAAAGCTTCAGCCGGAGCGCTCCACTCATTACCTATATGCAAAGTAGAAAACATACAGAATACACTTCTGTATCTCAAAGAGAGTGGTCTTCGCATAGTTGCCGCCACCGAACATACCGATCGTAACTATACGGAGGTGGACATGACTGTACCTACCTGTATTGTCATGGGAAGTGAGGAAAAAGGCATTTATGAGGAGAACCTCAAACTCTGTACGGACCAGGTTCGTCTGCCTATGACAGGGGTTATTGAGAGTCTCAATGTGTCTGTGGCGGCGGGTGTTTTCATCTATGAGGCAATAAGACAAAGACAAATTCATAGTAATTAACAATTTTATCCCTCTCGTCCGGCTTGGAGGTGAAATGTAGCCGGGTAAGTATGGCAAAGTATATTTGTGATGTATGTGGTTATGAGTATGATCCTGCAGTAGGCGATCCGGATAACGGTATCGCGCCGGGAACAGCATTTGAAGATCTCCCCGCAGACTGGGCATGTCCTCTTTGTGGTGTAGGAAAAGATCAATTCACACAAGCATAAGAGACAGTTATAATGAGAAATATCAAATACGTCGGCTGCGATGACGCCGACTTGGATCTGTTTGAGAGCCAGTATGCGCTGCCGGAAGGCATGTGCTACAATAGTTATGTAGTTCTGGGAGAAGCCGAAGTAGCAGTAATGGATGCTATGGATGCGCGTTGCTGCGAGCAATGGCTTAGGAATGTGGAGGAAGCGCTGGACGGCCGTACTCCGGGCTATCTCGTTTGCCAGCATATGGAGCCGGACCATAGCGGGTCCATGGGGGCTTTCCTGAAGAAATATCCGAAGGCTACCGTACTATGCTCCAAGCAAGCGGTTGTGATGATGAACCAATTTGGTATCGAGGCGAAGAACGTACAGGTCGTAGCGGAGGGACAGAGCATTGATTTAGGCGGTCTGACGCTGCATTTTATTGCGGCTCCTATGGTGCATTGGCCCGAGGTCATTATGACTTATTGTCCGGAAGAAGAAGTGCTGTTCTCTGCAGACGGGTTTGGTAAGTTCGGTGTGTATCATGCCGATGAGGACGACTGGGCTTGTGAGGCACGCAGATACTATTTCAACATCGTTGGTAAATACGGCATACAGGTATCCAATGTCCTGAAGAAACTGGCAGACAAGCCGGTAGCAACGATCGCTCCGCTTCATGGTCCGGTACTGGAAGGAGAGAAGAAAGACGAGGCATTGCGGCTCTATACTATCTGGAGTGCATATGGTATTGAGACGGAGGGTGTATTGGTCGCTTATGCTTCTATCCACGGAAACACACGCCGCGTAGCGGAGAAGATAGCGGAGTTGTTGAAACAGAAGAATGCAGGCAAGGTTGCTATCACCGACCTCAGTCGTGACGATATGGCGGAAGCCATAGAGGATGCGTTCCGCATGGACAAGCTTGTTCTTTGCTGCGCTACCTACGATGGAGATATTTTCCCGCCGATGCATATGTTCCTCCATAAACTGCGTCTGAAAGGCTATCAGAATCGCCGTGTTGCCTTGGTGGAGAACGGTTCGTGGGCTCCTCAGGCTAACCGTGTGATGCGCGAGATGCTCTCCGGATGCAAGAACGTGGAGATCGTTGAACCGTCCCTCACCGTACGCGGAGCACTCAAACAGGAGCAGATGAACGATTTGGAGGCTGTTATTGATGCGCTCTTAGCGTAAATGTCTGATGACTGTCCTGTACGAAGACAACCATATTATAGCCGTCAATAAGACTTGCAACGAGATCGTGCAAGGCGACAAGACCGGCGATATACCGCTCTCGGAGACCGTTAAGGCATATATCAAAGAGAAGTATAACAAACCCGGAGAGGTATTTCTGGGCGTGACACACCGCTTGGACCGTCCTACGAGCGGAGTGGTGCTCTTTGCCCGTACGTCCAAAGCTCTTACGCGTCTGAACGATATGTTCAAAAGCCACGAACAGATACGTAAGACCTATTGGGCAATAGTGCAAGGCGCGCCCAAAATACCGGAAGCGCGGCTGGAGAACTATCTCGTCCGAAACGAGGCGCAGAACAAATCGTATATCGCCAAACCCGGAGCCAAAGAGGCGAAACTCGCTGTCTTGAGTTACAAGACCCTTGTCCGAGGCGATAATTATACGCTCTTGGAGATCAATCTGGAGACCGGACGGCACCACCAGATACGATGCCAGCTTGCAGCCCTCGGATGTCCGGTCAAAGGTGATCTCAAGTATGGCGCAAAGCGCTCTAATCCGGACGGAGGTATATGTCTTCACGCCCGCCGGATAGAATTCATCCATCCTGTTAGCAAACAAGAAATATGTATTACCGCTCCGGTGCCCGATGACGCACTATGGCGCGCATTGATAACTCCTCTCCAACTCTCCCCTCAAGGGAGAGAGAAGAATCCGGAAGTGTAATATAAATTATGGATTATATGAAAAAGATTTTCTTGATTTCTTTTATTGCCATTATGTCCTCTTATTTCACCCTCTCCTTGGGAGAGGGACGGGGAGAGGTTTCCCTTCTGCCGGACACGATTATTGCTTTCCCCGGTGCTGAAGGATTCGGTAAATACACCTCCGGTGGTCGCGGTGGCAAAGTAGTCTATGTCACCACCTTGGCGGATGACAAAGAAGGAACGACGGAAGGCAGTCTCCGTTGGGCGATCAAGCAATATCCCGACGAGCCGCTTACTGTCTGTTTCGCTGTCTCTGGAGAGATCAGACTGGTGGACAGACTCTATTTCAACAGACGCCGGAACTTCACGCTTGCAGGCCAGACAGCGCCGGGAATGGGTATTGTCATTACGCACCATAAGGTAGAGTTCGGAGGATCAGGAAACTTCATTGTCCGTAACCTCCGTTTCCGTATAGGCAGAGTGGACGCCAATGACAATTTCATCAAAGCAAACGCGGTAGGCGCAGAGAACTGCGATAACTACATCTTCGACCATTGTGATTTCGGCTGGTCCACGGAAGAGAACATGAACTCCAATGACAGCCATTTTATCACGATTCAATACTGCATTGTGCATGAAGGTCTCTATAACTCCGGTCACCCGAAAGGCTCCCGCGGCTATGGCTGCCAATGGGGCGGCTCGCCGGCTTCTTACCACCATAACCTGCTGATTAACAACAATGCCCGTTCCTGCCGTTTCAACGGAGCGCAGAGCAATGACTGGGTGGTCTATATTGACTATATCAATAATGTGCAATATAACTATGAGGGCGGTTCTACGGGCTGCTACGGCGGAGAGAACACAGCCGAACTGGCAGAAGGAGAATATAACGGTTTGAACTCCGCACATGAATGTAATTTTATCAATAATTACTATAAGGTAGGTCCTAACACCACCAAATCACAGAAAGATTTTGTGTCTGTAGAGGCGGCGCGCTCCGGTGCTACTTCATGGGGACCGAGCCGTTGGTATCTGAGCGGAAATGTGTTCGACGGAGTGCCTGCTGCTACGGCTGACAACTGGTCTGCCGTGCATGCCAAATCGCCTTATTCCAAAACGGACACGCTGCGTGTTGATACCCTTATCCGTCCTGCTACGCCGTGGTGGCGTTGGACGGCAGACAGCATCTATGGCCGCTATGATTTTGACAGCTATGCTTATGCGGCGGGCCATTATCAGAGTGCAGAAGAAGCCTATGAGACCGTGAAGGATACCGTCGGCTGCTTCCCGCGTGACCATGTAGAGAAACGTTTGATAGCGGATCTACATGCCGGCACGCACACCTACGAAGGCTCCAAAGGAAAGAAAAAAGGTATTATTGATGCGCCGGAGGACGCAGAAGGATTCTATGCTTACCCGGACTCGCTTAACTATGAGTTGGCTTCTTATGACACCGATCTGGACGGTATGCCGGACGAGTGGGAGAGTGCTAACGGCTGCAACCCCGAGGTGGCGGACAATAATCTCCGTCATTCCTCCGGCTATACCATGCTGGAGATGTATCTGGATTATGCTATGACCCATAAATCGCCGATGGACGACGGGTATAGACCTTCAGAAGAAGGATTGGAAGATTTGAGATTTGAAGATTTGAAGATTCAAAAAATACTCCGCGACGGACAGATCTTTATCCAACGCGGAGCAAATACTTATACCCTTGAAGGGCAAATTATAGAGGCAGGTAAATAACCTGTTTGGTCTCAAACCACTCGCCCTTGAACCAAGTGTTGCATGGAGTAATCTCCGCCTCTTTAAAGGGGCGGAGTTCTTCTTTCAGATCCCCGCCTTTGAGCACAATAATACCGTTCGGTACCGCATTGCGCTGTTTGGAAGAAATATTCTTGCGTACCAATTTAACCAAATCGGGAAGGGGCATGACAGCACGGGAAACGACGAAGTCAAACTTCTGCTTCTCTTCCTCTACGCGCTCTTGTTTGCATACCACATTCGTCAGTCCTAAAGACTGCGCCACTTCGCTTGCCACCTTGATCTTCTTGCCGATCGAGTCAATAAGCATGAACCGGCACTCAGGGAACAGGATAGCCAGCGGAATACCGGGGAATCCTCCTCCGGTGCCTACGTCCAGTATAGTAGTGCCGGGCTGGAAGGGCAGGAACTTGGCGATAGCGAGCGAGTGGAGTACATGGTGCTCGTACAGATTATCAATGTCCTTGCGGGAAATAACATTGATCTTGCTGTTCCAGTCGCGATAAAGTGCGTCAAGCTGAGCAAACTGCTCAGCCTGACGGTCTGTTAATTTGAAGTATTCAGAAATGGTCATAGGTCTTTCGACTACTCCGCCATATTGGTAAATACGTTCTGTACGTCCTCGTCTTCCTCGATCTTGTCGATTAGTTTCTGTACAGACTCGCGTTGCTCGTCGGTCAACTGTTTCGTGTCATTCGGGATGCGGACGAACTCCATTGCCTGGATTTCAAATCCGTTCTCCTCGAGATATTTCTGCATGTTGATCGCCTCGTTGAAATCCGAATAAATGATCAGAGTACCTTCCTCCTCGTCCACGCCGAGTTCTTCTACTCCGAAATCAATCAGTTCGAGTTCCAGTTCGTCCAGGTCGATACCGTCTTTCATGGTTACGGTAAAGCAAGCCTTGCGGTCGAAGAGGAATTGGAGACTTCCCTGTGTACCGAGTGTACCGCCGAACTTGGTGAAATAGGAGCGGATGTTAGCTACCGTACGCATGTGGTTGTCGGTTGCGGTCTCAACAAAGATTGCTATGCCATGTGGTCCGTATCCTTCATAGTTGATCTCCTTGTAGCCCTCGGACGATTTATCGGTCGCTTTTTTGATAGCGCGGTCGATGTTATCTTTCGGCATGTTCTCGCGCTTGCATTGTTGGATCAATGTACGCAGACGAGGGTTGGAGTCCGGATCCGGACCGCCTTCACGGGCGGCGATAGTGATTTCTTTACCTAATTTCGTAAATGTACGGGACATGTGTCCCCATCTTTTTAATTTAGTCGCTTTTCTGTATTCAAAAGCTCTTCCCATAATTGTAGTGTTTTAAAATGTTAATAAATTTTAGTTAGGTGGCGGCCGGTCAAAGCCGCCACCCATAGTGTGTTATTGAGCTACAGCCGTGCTGTCAGCCGGTGCAGCAGGAGCCGGATCGGCGTGGTTCAGGATTGTCTCGTAGTGTACTTCTTCGAAACTGATCTTGAACTCTACGCGGCGGTTCTTCTGACGGCCGGCTTTGGTCTTGTTGTCTGCGATAGGCTGGTCTTGACCATAACCTACAGCCGACAGACGGTGAGCCTCTACGCCCTTCTTGAGCATATAGTCCATCACTGCATGCGCACGCTTGTCTGACAGGGTCTTGTTCAACTCCGGTTTACCGGTGTTGTCCGTGTGACCTTGAACCTCAATGATATAATTGCTGTTCTCGATAAAGATGTTGGCAATCTGGTCCAAGAGCGGGTAGGATTTCTTCTTAATAGTAGCCTTTCCGGATTCGAACTCGATACCTTGCATTGCTTTCTGGAGCAGTTGGCGTACTTCGCGTTTCAGTTCAGGGCAGCCCTTGTTCTCCTTGATACCGGGAACCAAAGGACACTCGTCCTTATAATCAGCCACTCCGTCGCCGTCGCTATCCAGTTCACAACCCTTGGCGTCCACAAATCCGATAGCTTTCTCCGGTGTATCCGGACACTCGTCGAGGTAGTCAGGCACTCCGTCTCCGTCGCCGTCTTTCGGACATCCCTTCTTATCTACGCTCTCGCGTGCAGCTGCCGGTGTATCCGGACACTCGTCGAGATAGTCAGGCACTCCGTCGCCGTCGCTGTCTTTCGGACATCCTTTCTCATCTACCATCCCTCGTGCAGCCTCCGGTGTATCCGGGCATTCGTCGAGGTAGTCAGGCACTCCGTCGCCGTCGGTGTCCAGCGGGCAACCCAGGCTGTCCACTTTGCCCCATGCGGCTTCCGGGGTTCCCGGACATTTGTCGCGGTAGTCTTCTACGCCGTCGCCGTCGCTATCTTTGTCGCAACCCAGCGAGTCGATATACGGTACCGCCTCAGGCAATGTACCCAGACAGTGGTCAAGGTAATCAGGCACACCGTCGTGATCCTCATCCAGCGGACATCCTACGCTGTCCACTGCAACGCCGCGCGGAGTCTCGGGACACATATCGATCTTGTCCCATACACCGTCTTTGTCTTTGTCGCGGCGGTTGGAGCCCCAGCAGATAGAGAAGCCCAGCGCCAGGTTGACCATCTTGGCCTTGTCCGGCAGGAAATACTGTTTTGGAGCGGCTGCATCTTTGTTAGGCAGAGCCGCATAGCTTGTCGGAATATAATCCATCGCAAGGGTCAGATTGACGCCGTCGTACGGCATAAATCCGATACCCGCACCGATATTGCTGTATTTACCGTTGTTCATCAGTGAGTAGGTGGCGGCGATGTTGAACCAGTTAACCGGTCTGAATGCCACACCGAAGGTTACCTCCTCATACAGCCGTGCGTTATACAGGCGTGTAGCAGAAACGATACCTACACCTACGCGGTTGTCCCAGAAATTAGCGTCAATACCTACGTTCAGACGAGCGGAAGCCATCTTGGCGAAGCCTCTGCCTGCGCTCTGCATTTTCACGCCGTTGAGCAGACCTTTTAGGTTCTCGCCTACGGCGCTCATCAAACTATCCGTAGAGAATTCTTTATTCGGATCGTGATCCACGTGGTATTTCGGATCGCTGTAGTCAATCTGGCCTACGCCGTCGAAGACAGTATCTATCGTGCAGTTGTAGCGGTTGCTTTTGGTCCAATAGATAAATCCGAGGTCCGTAAGGGCAGCACTGATCTGCAGGTTCTCGATAGGCTTCCATGCGAAACCGAAGTCAATAGCAGCTCCATAGCCGGAGGGCACAAGGAAGCTTTGCCAGTTGCTCATGTTTACCAGACTGTCCGGATTGAATCTTGTGCCGGCATCGTTGTTGCCTGCGAAGCCGTCGTAAATCTGCCGGGCGTTCTTGCCGTCCACGTATTGATCCAGATAAGCCATGTTAACCGGACCGGCTACCGTCATACCCAGATCGCCGTACAGATGCCATTGCTCGGCGTTGGCGTCGATATTGAGGTTTTTGGCGTTCATGCCGCCGTAAACCTGTCCCAGAAGCAGTTTCACCTTACCACCGATCGTCCATTGGTCGCTCAGTTTGTAGCTGTAACCGGCGCCGATCTCGGTATAGGCTGTTGCATTGATGCCGAGCCCCGAAAGTCCGATAGTGTTTATGCCGCCTGTCAGGTCCTGCATACCGCCGCCAAGCAGGAAATTGAACATCGATTTAGGCAGCGTAGTACCGGACTCGATCTTCTCGTTGATACCTATCATCAGATAGCCGTTCTCCTTGATACGGAAGCCCATATTGACGAAACTGAACGTCATGTCGCCGTTGAAATAGGTCATGTTCCGCATCTGGTTCAGGAAGGCTACCTTGTTGCCGTTCGGGTGGAGCGGTGTGATTGTCTTGCCGGTTGTCGGATCAACGTAGAAAATATCGCTCATGGTCAGCGAGTTGTTTCCTACGCCGAGAGACGTCCAACCCAGCGGAGAGAAGTTGATGAATCCTTGGCTCACGGGTTGGAAGGCAGGGTTGATGGTATGGCGCATCGGTGCGTTCTCCAGGAAATAGAGCGTCGTCACCTGCTGTGCGCTTGCGTTCAGCGCGCATAATGCCACGAGGGCTGCCAGAATAGTTTTTTGCATTGCTTTCATAGTTCAGCCCTCCTTATTGTTTGTTGTTATTGTTGTCAAAATTGAGAATAGCTTCCACGTGCGCTGTGAGTCCGATATGGAGTGTCACACCCTCGTCCGCCGTGATTTTCACATTGTTCATGCCGTTGGCGTACGCTTTCTGCAGGCTCGCGTCGTCAATGACCGCCGAATAAACGATTGATTTGATCTTAGGCAGCATGTCCAACTGTTGTTTCGACAGTTTGGCGATGATCACGGTCTCACCCGGGGTGCGGGCATTCCACGAACCGCCGGCGTACTCGAAATCAGGAGCATTTAACATAATGGTATCTGCGGGGAAGAGCAGCAGCGGTTTGGTAGCCGTGTCCGGATCCATGATCACATTGCCGAACTCATCGAGGCAGCGCATAGAAGCCTTTATGTCCAATGGAATCGTGTTCTGGGCCCGGAGATACAGCGCTACGTCTGTCTGCTTAACCGGTTTTTCTACCACTTGCACTTCCGCCAACAGCGAGTCAATACTATATTGGCTCAGTTTGACATCGCGTATCGTATCTTTGTAGTCCACGAAGACACCCTGGTTGAAGATCAGCGGGAGCTGGCATGCGGCTTCAATACGGATACTCGTGTTCGGCGTGATACGGATCTGCGGCGTCATCTGGTAGTTGAAGTCGATAGCGAATTTATAGCCTAATTTCTGAGGCATGTTCACAAACAATTCGTCTATATGTCCGCGTTCGGGGTCTTTGTCGAACGGAATCATCATATTGGTTGTGGAGTCGCCGATGGTGCTGGTGATAGGGTCCAGATACTCTCCTGCCTGGAATTGTCTATGGAAATCTTTGCGGGTGGTGTTGCCGTATTTGAAGGAAGCCTCATGTTTGTTTCCGTTAGCGTCGAGCGAATAGAGGTAGTCGCCGTCCACTTTCATCGCGCCTGCTACCTGAGTAATGATATAGAGGTCAATCTTCGGGTCTGCGAACGGCACTTTCCAATCGGAGATGAAGTTCAGCGATCCCCAGCTCTCGCTCAGGTCTATTACCGCCTCATCGTGCATGTCTTTGGAAGGCGTGAACTTACCCCAAATAGCTTGGTAGTCAATAAATTGCACGCCTAATTTGTAGTTAAATCCGGCATTCTCGGGTACGTCCACCTGTGTTCCCGCAGGGATAGTGAATGTGAAATGGATCTTGAAATCGCAGGAGTCAACTACCTGTCCTACAACGTACTGACCAGCTGCGTTCTTCTTCATCAGGTTGATGGTGAAGTTATCCACAGCGGTAGGGATGGTCTGGTTGTAACCGTAGCTGTCGCGGTTCTTGTCATAGACCACCATGGTGTTTCCGGCGGGACGTCTGATCTGCTCGCCCAGGTCGAGGGTCACTTGGTCGATCCAATCCCAGTTCAGCGGCAGGTTGCTCTGCTGGATCAGCGATGTGAAGCTTGCCGTCTCGATGAGTGCGCTGTCCAGACGCTCGTTGTTAACCTCGTTGTTGATACCGGTCAGTTTGAGCGGCATGTCGAAAGTCAGAGTAACCGGGGTGCCGGTACCCGTCACGCGCTTGTTGGTGCCCACCATCGTATATACATCGAGTTTGTCATAGACGTTGAGCGTCAACTGCTTCTCGGATATATACTGGGCTAAATCAACCTGGTGGAAATTACGGGCGATGCGGAAAGTGTCCTTCCATGTGATCACACCTTTGTTGTCCACCGAATCAATGAAAAGGGTAGGAACCTGTCCGTTCCCCAGAAAATCGCCGAGCGTGGCATGGAAACTACCTACCGGCAGCGCCAGCCCCATCTCAACTTCCGATCGTGAGTCGATGTTGTTCAGGTCAATGTCAGAATGACAGCCTGCGAACAAACATCCTGCCACAATCGCAATAATTGCATTAAGATGTGTAAATTTCATAAATTATATAGAGTTTGTTTGCTTATTTCTATGCTAAAGCACAGCTAATCTTCGATTTTTCCAATTTTGCGTGCAAAATTACTAAAAAAAAATCAAACATGCAAATATTTGAGATAAATAATACAGGTAATCTTGTTTTTTTAGCGCAACAGATAAATTTTCTCGGTTGCACGCGTGAGTGCGGTGTACAGCCATCGGAGAAAACCTGTCCTTTCCGTTTCGTCTGCCATCCGCTCCTTGTCTTCTCCTATTCCGCCGGTGTCTATATAGACATGTTTCCATTGTCCTCCTTGTGCTTTATGGCACGTGACGCAGTAGGCGAAACGCACCTGCAAGGCGTTGTAGTATGGCGAGTCGTAGATTTTTTTTACCAACTCTTTCTTGTTCCGGATCTCCGGGTAGTCCTCTGCTATACGGCTGAATAGCTCGCGTTGCATGGTATAGTTGGCTTCGGGGCTGTCTGTCGTCATGGTATCGAGCCAGACCAGTGCATCGATCTCCCAGTCGTAATCCACCGATCTCAAAGAGGCGTTGGCGAACCGGAAACCGTACATCTCATGCCGTTTGGTAAGGCGTACTATCTCAAACATGTCGCCGTTGGCGAGAAACTCCGGATTCTCGTATTCCTGCGTCCAGAAATAGTTGTTTTTGGTCACCATGATCCGGTCTCCGGAAGAGAGGTCGTCCTCTTTCCACAGTACGCGCGAGCGCACTCCTTGGTTATAGAGGTTGGTCATTTTGTTGCTGCGGGCAATGATGAGTGTCTCTTCTGCTCCCACCTTGCGCCAACTGTCCTCCAGCCGCTCAATGACTTCCTCTCCCGGCACTTGGATCACGTCCCGTCCGTTGGGATGAATGCTGACGGCTGAATTCTGAATGCTGACGGCTGATAGCTCTCCTCTTATCCTCGTTGCTTCGCTCAGCACTCCGCTGTCCAGAGCCTGCCGCGCTACGGCTGATAGCTGATAACTGAAAACGGATAGCCCGTATCCCCTCATAAAATCCGCCTCCAGCGCCGGGCTGTTCGTACTGCCTACCGGTGGTAACTGGGCGTCATCGCCCAGCAGAAGCAGGCTGCAGCCTCTTCCTTTGTACACATATTTCACCAGGTCGTCCAGCAGACAGCCGCTTCCGAAGGTAGGGTTGTCGCGCGCCCCGGAGAGCATGGATGCCTCATCAACGATGAAGAGGGTGTTCCGATGGAGGTTGTCGCTGAGCGAGAAAGACTCTGAGCCCAGTTGGTTTTGGCGGTATATCTGTTTATGGATCGTGTAGGCGGGGAAACCCGAATAGCGGCTCAGCACTTTGGCAGCCCGTCCGGTAGGGGCGAGTAGGACACACGGCTGTTTCAGCCCTGCCAGAGCGCGTACCAGCGCACTCATGACGCTTGTCTTACCCGTGCCGGCATAGCCGCGCAGAATAAAGGCTTTGTGTGCGTCGCGGGACACAAGAAAAGCGCCAAGCGCCTTGAACAACCCCTCTTTCTCCTCGTTGGGCTCGAACGGCAACTCCGCCTTTATGCGTCCTATGATAAAGTCTTCAAGCATTTAAAATGCATTTTTTTTCAAAATAATTTTGTCAATTCAAAAAAAAGCAGTACCTTTGCACCCGGTTTTGAGAGTTATAGGCAGGTGCTATACGACCAGCTCCCTCTGAACTCCCCCAGGCCTTGACCGGAGCAAGGGTAGGAGGTTGTAGCGGTGCGATATGGTTAGCCTGCCTTTTTTTTGTGCATAGTATCCTAGGACCCTAGTTCTCTTCCTAGTAGATCGTATTCTTTATCCCCGCGGAGGATGTATATTTGTCCGTTCCGCAGGATCTTTCGGCTGCCCGGAGAGGGCTGCGGGCTGTCTATCGACTCAAGCGTCATTGTATAGGCTTTCCATGCGTCGGGGATGCCGTAGCCGTAGTGGTTGTCCGGGTCGGGGTAGTTGTAAAACTCGGCGGAGCGGATGATACGTTCTCTTATCTGCATGGCGTTCTCGTCCGGCAGCGCGGACCATAAGGAAGCCGCCAAGCCAGCTATCAGCGGTGTTGCGAAGCTGGTGCCGTTGCTATGAACGACGTCTCCGTTGGGGTTGATGAGTGCCGTCCATACGCCTACGGCGCACACTTCGGGTTTGACCCGCCCGTCCGACGTGGGGCCGTAACTGGAGAAATTGCCGATCTGCCGGTTTATATCTACGGCTCCTACCGTGAGTATGCTATCCGCGTCCGCGGGTGCGCTGAGCGTGCGCCAGGGGCTGTCGCCTTCGTTGCCGATGGCTGTGCATACCAGCATGCCTTTGCGGGCAGCGATGGTAGCTGCGCGGCTCGCACGAGATACAACGCCGTTCAGCGAACTCCCGTCCATATTCCATTCCTCGTTGTCAAACATAGCGTACCCCAGCGAGACGGAGAAGACATTCACTCCCAGCGAGTCGGCTTTCTCCAATGCCGCCACCAGATTATCCATCTCTTTGGGGCTCTCGGTAGCGTTCTCCTCCGACCTCATCAGATAGTATTTCGCCTGCGTGGCGGCACCGTGGTAATCGTCCGTGATACCGGAGATGGCGCTCAGACACTCTGTGCCGTGTGTGCCCGTCCAGCCGTAGAAACCGTCTTTGTCGTCCGTGAAATCGAAATGTCCGAGTTCCAGGCTGTCATGCCGGAAACAGCTCAGCTTGTCGGCTTTGTAGAATCCTCCGTCGCAGACCGCCATGAGGATCCCTTGCCCCTCGAATCCCGCTTCATGGAGCGGCAGCAGGTTATATACCTCTAACTGTTCGTCGGAGGCGAGATCTCCCGTCTGTGTCATGTACTCTGTGTTCTGTGCTCTGTGCGCTATCAGGTTGCGCCTCTCTTGCTTCCGTCGGCTGTAGACAGGTTCGCTGTTGTCGCGTGTCATCTCAACCTCTGTCACGAACGAGAGTTGCGCCACCTTGCCGGCGAGTTTCTCGCTCATCTCGCATGTCACGCCGTTGAACCACCGGCTCTTGTGATGGATCGTGGCGCCCATGCGTCTCAGGCTGTCCGTGTAGTGCGGGCTGACGGGGTAGTCCATTCCGTCGGTAGGGATGGACCATTTGGCGCGCTGCTCCACGGCGCGCGGAGACAACTGCGGCGCGCTCTTCTCCGGCTTGTCCAGAAAAGACACGAAATAGATAAACAAAACTATTAACAATTCCATAATTCTCTGCTTTGAGCGGCTTAGCCGCGGTCTTTCGACTTTCTACTTTCGACTATTTCTCAATTCTCAATTCCAGCTGCACGACGTTCTCCACATGCTGGGTGTGGGGGAACATGTCCACGGGTTGCACTCGGGTTACTTTGTATTTGGCGTCCAGCAGCGCGAGGTCCCGCGCCTGCGTAGCCGGGTTGCAACTGACATACACGATGCGTTTGGGTTCGGCATTCAGGATCACGTTCACCACATCCTCATGCATTCCGGCGCGCGGAGGGTCGGTTATGATGATGTCCGGCCGCCCGTGCTGCGCAATGAAATCGTCATTGAGAATATCCTTCATATCGCCTGCGAAGAACAGGGTGTTTTCGATATTGTTAATCTTCGAATTGACTTTGGCGTCCTCGATAGCTTCCGGCACGTACTCGATGCCGATCACCTGCCGAGCCTGCTGCGCCACGAAATTGGCAATCGTTCCGGTCCCGGTATAGAGGTCGTACACCAGAGGTTTAATTGAGAATTGAGAATTGAGAATTGAGAATTCTTCAAACGCGAACTCACGCGCTACTTTGTATAACTCGTAGGCTTGCTCGGTGTTGGTCTGGTAGAACGATTTGGGACCAACCTTGAACCGCAGACCCTCCATCTCCTCGATGATATGATCCTCGCCGAAATAGACTTTGACCTCCAGGTCTCCGATCGTGTCGTTGAACTTGGTGTTCTCCACGTAGAGCAGGGAGATGATCTCCGGGAACTCCGTGTGGAGGTATTCCAAAAGGCTGAATGCTAAAGGCTGATGGCTGACGGCTTCTCCAAAGGAGACGATAAGCATCAATTCGCCTTTATGGTTGTTGCGGATGATGAGGTTTCTGAGCAGGCCTTCGTGGGTGTGTTCGTTATAGAAAGTCAGTCCGTGCTCTTGTGCGTACGTTCGTACGGCGTTACGGATCCGGTTGTTGATATCGGGCATGAGGTGGCATTCCTGAATATCCAGCACTTTGTCAAAAGCGCCGGGTATATGGAAACCGATGCCGGGTTCCTGTTTTAATTCGTCATTTTTAATTTTTAATTCTTCCAACTCGTTGGAAGTAAGCCATCTTCTGTCTGCGCAGGTGAACTCCAGTTTGTTGCGGTACCCGTAGATATGCTTGGAACCGAGGATAGGGCTTATCTCGGGCAGTTCGATTTTGCCGATACGTGTCAGGTTGTCTATTATCTGCTGCTGTTTGTATTTCAGTTGCTCCTCGTACGGCAGGATCTGCCATTTGCATCCCCCGCAGACGCCGAAATGCCTGCATCTCGGCTCGCAACGGACAGGGGAGGGTTGTACGATCCGCAGCACGCGGGCTTCCATGAACGAGTGTTTCTTTTTGGTCACCTGCAGATCCACGATGTCTCCCGGCACGCAGTTGGACACAAAGACGACCATCCCTTTGTCACTTGGTACCTTGGCAATGGCTTTTCCTTCTGCGGCTACGCCGGTGATCTCGATATGCTCTAAAATCGGAAGATTTTTCTTTTTTCCCATAATTAACAAATTTGCGTGCAAATTTAGTGTTTTTTTTTGACATATGCAAGAAAAAAGCGAAAAATCGCCCCGAAGGACGATTTTTCTTGGTGGAGAGCGGCTTCGCCGCGGTTGAGTGCGACCTTTGGTCGCTGTTAAGCGCTACGCGGTTAAACAGGACGAAGTCCACTAAACAGCATACCACACCATCTCCCGAGAATGGTTCGATAATGACAGCTAAACGAGTCGTAAATGTCACGTGAGTAAATTAGCACTCATTCTCGTTCGCATCTCGTTCGCATTACGGACATCTGCGTCATGTCTCTTTCATTTTTTTTATTGCTCTGTTGGTCTTGCCTCTTGGCTGGGCTACCCGCCAAAATTTATCGTCGGCTCTAATATAAAAAACCTCTCCGAAAGGTTAACGCGTTTCATCCTCTGATAAACCTCCGCTGCCGGTTGCTGCAAAGCCGTAAAAGGTACAATAAAAAAATGACACTCGCAAATAAAAGTGTCATTTCGGGTTATTTTTCCAACAGCCATTTGATGGAGTAGCGGTATATTTTGCTGAACTCGGTGACAGCTTCCAAAGGGAAGCCATAGACCAGTGTCTTTGCACCTGATTGTGAATGGCTGTATCCGACCGCTGCCGGACAGCGCATGTCCATGTACTGAGCCATCTTGACTGCCCCTTTCTCTGGTTTGAGCCCCTCCGGATGGCAGGTGAAGAGCTGCTCTTCGTTGGGCTCTAAATATAATTGAAGACTTGAGGGTTTGAAGGTTTGAAAGCTGATTTTACCGCTTCGGGTGGCATGGGCGGCATAGAAAGAGGCATGCAGGTTCTGTTTAGCCCAAGCGGGATCGATAGCTGAGAAATGATCGGTTGAAAGCAGGAGTCTGCCTCCGCCGGCGATGCAGGTATCCAACAGGCTTCTGAGGGAGTCAGGGAGTGGATTGCGCTGTCTGCCGCAGATGAGATCAAGACAAGTACCAAGTGACAAAGTACCAAGTGACAAAGTACCATTTACCATGCCGGCTGTGGAGGAAGTATATGAGATATTCATCTTCCGCAGCACACGTCCGTGCTGTACCGCCCAGTCGCGTGTGTTACCGACAGTGATCTGTCCGGCATGGTCTCTATAGCAAGCACCCCATCCGCAGTTATCATCATTGACCCAATTATGCGCGCGGACATAATCCCATTGCTGTCCGATATAGGCGCAAGAGAACCGGTCCTCGCAAGCATACGATCCGGGTACGATACCTGCAAAAGCGGAGTCGGCAAACCATTCCGGTCCGTAAGTGTCAGAGAAAGCATCGATGATATGTACCATTGGGTCATTTACCATTTTGTCATTTACCATTTTGTCATTTATATATGCGCTGATGGTAGGGCTGGGGAAACTGAGTCCTCCGTCGTTTCCTGCCACGACATAGTAGTCATACCTGACCCCGGGTGTGATGGGGAGTCGTATCTGTGTCCCTTTCTCTACCTGCTGCACATCCCATTCTCCGTCGTTCTCGCGGACATAAACCATGTAATAAGACGGTTCAGCCGCAGGTTCGATGGAGTCCGTAGGAGCCTGCCATCGGAGCAGTCCGGTATGGTCAATAGCCAGTTGGGTGACCGGCATAGGCTGGACGGTGGCGTCTCTACCGTTGAGGAATCGCAGTATCCCCTTATAGACGGCTCTCGCCGCTGCGAAACGGAAAGCGGGATCCAGTCCGTAGCGCATGTCCGCCATGTTCTTATGGCTGAGCAGTTCGAGGATGACAGAGGGCACGACCGGCACTCTCGATTCGCAATAGTTAGCTTCCCGGAGTTGGCGTCTGGTCCATTCCGGCGCAAGATGGCGGAGGTCCTCTGTGACCTGTGTCTGGATCCAGTCGGCGAGATTGCGGTTGGTCGTCTCCCTGTCTCTGCCGTCCCTCAAGGTAGTCTTGCCGTCATCGTCCTTGGCGGTATAAATAACGAGTGTACCGATGATAGTGGAGTCATTTCCGCTGTCTTGTCCGTCGGTATGGAAGGCGAGACATAGATCCACCGGTTCCTCCTGCGCGTTGACCCACATCGCCCGGCATTTCATATCATCTTTGTACTCATCTCCGTCATAGAGGTTCCATAGGGTAGAGTCGGCACCTTGGTTCACGAGCCAGTATCGTGCTCCTTCCGCCCATCGTGGCATGCCGGAGGCACCGGTCTCCTGTTCCTCCAGTCCGGCTCGTGGCATGATCACATCCGCTCCCGCATTCTCCAGCATCCGTTTGACGAGGCGTACGTACTCCTGGCTGTATAGATCCTCGACGGTCGTCCAGAGTGTAGCCCGCTGCCAGATCCACTCATCGCGTTCCCGGTTATAATACATCCCATGGCTCGGATAGATGACGATCGTCTTATCGGTCAGGTCGCAATAGCGGTCCGAAGAGAGTTTGCATTTGGTCTCCGGTGCCTGCGACCGTGCGCAGTCCGTGATAAGCGTCTCAACATTGACCCCAGCCGCATAGATAGTGACCTTACCGGAGGGCGTGCCCGTCGTCCAGAGGCTGACCTTTTGTTTCAGTTCCTCGAGGTTCTGAGGAGTCCATCGGAAGTCCTTGAGCGTAGCGTTGGTCTTGATCGTGACGGCATCGCCGTTGACGCGCATGCTCTTGACCCTCACTTTGGGACTCCAGACGGGCGAGAAGCCCGTATAAGCCATGAGCGAATCGCCCAACTCCCGCATGCCAAGCGTTTCCGCGCTAATTGAAAATTGAAAATTGAAAATTGAAAGGATGACTAATCCTAACAACCTATACCTATGTTTCCTTTCTCCTTTCATTTTTCTTATCTCGCTCTGCTCGAACGATTATTGCTACGCATTTTTCACCTTTCACCTTTTTAGAAATCCTCATCGCTCAAGTCGGTGTTGCTCTTTTTGTTGTTGAGGGCCGCCTCTTGGTATGATTTCAAGAGATCCGCCGCCATTCTGGGCTGGTATCCCTCGGCGATATCATAATCCTTGGCGTCATTGGCCTTGAATACCACTCTGACCTTGATCACAGCGACTCCTGCCTCCAGTTCTGCAATCACCTCCGGCGAAACCTCATAGGTGGTCTCTGTCCAGTATTTGGTGAGCGTAGAACGAGCGACCTTCTCGGTTCTCTTGTCTTTCTTAACCTCCATACCCGGCACGCGGTTGAGGCGCACTACCTTGCCGTCCGCAAAACGCAGCAGGATACGGGACTCGTCCGAGAATTCATTGAACTCATTGGTGTTGACGGTCTTGACGATCATAGTGGTGACATCCTTTCCGTCTTTGTGCTCCTGGCAGAAAGCGATCTGCGGTTTCAGGTTTTTGTTAACCGACGCATCCACATGGATAAACTTGCCGCGCTGCGCAGCGTTGACATTCATACTCAGCGCCATCAGAAGCGCTACCATTACAGAAAATACCTTTTTCTTAGCCATAAAGGCACGATTAACTTCGTTTTTCATTTGTGATTTGTTATTTGTAGTTAGTTATTTGTGTTTTTTTGATTCTTAATTTTTAATTCTTAATTTTTAATTTTTAATGTCCTGTTGACAGGCCTTACTCGGTATCCGGCAGCCCGCAGGAGTTGGAGGAGCCCTTTATCTCCGCCGAGGAAGACAGCATCGAGAGTGATAAACGCCCCTCCTTCCGCCAGAATCGGTTTGAGCCGCTTCACCCATTGCTCGTTCCGCGCGCAATAGACCTTGTAATCCGAGAAAGAGACGGAAGTGGTGTTATCCGGTCCCTCTACCTGAAAAGCCATGTCTGCGAGTCTTCCGAAGCGGTACATCTCCCGCAGCGTCCGCTCCTGTCTGACTTCGTTCTCCGGATATTCGATCACCTTCAGCAGTTCCTTACACTGCCAATGGAAAGGCTCTCGGTCGAAAAGCATATACATGGTCTCTCCTATATTATCCAGTCCGACGACCGGCATGTTTCGCTCCGCAGCAACGGATTCGAAGAACCCCACCATTGATCGTTGCTCGTCGTATTGCATCCATTGCTTCATCAGTTCCGTCCGGTACATCTCGGTGAGGTAGGATGGTTTCATCCGGCAGAGTTGTTCCAATCCCATGCCCAAATTGATACGAAGGGAGTTGTTTATCAGTTCGTATTCGCTTTCGCTGTAGAAATTGCTGAGTTTGACAGAATCGGGCAGGAGCGCCGCTTTGCGCAAAGCAGCCAGCGCTTCGTAGTCCTGCATAGCAAACTCCGTGACCACTTTATGGCATTTGCCGAAGCATTTGAAGACATTCGGAATCGTGTCAATAAAGGCCATATCAACGAACCTGTTGGTAGCAAGCACGTAGGATTTATGGCGCGCTCCGCCTTTGCTGATTTCATAGAGCACCTGGGCATGGCAGAGAGGAGGAAGGACGAAGGACGAAAATGAAAGGAGCAAGGCTAAAGCAAAACGCCTTAGTGCCAAATGACTAATATGTGTTCTTATTCCTTTCATCTTATTTGAACCGCGTGATCATGTTATACGCCTGGTAAATACCTAATTCTCCCGCTTTGGAGAGATCCGCGAGCCCTTTCTCGTTCTCTCCGGTATAGATATAGGTGAGTCCTCTGTTGAAATACGCCTCGGCGAAGTCTGCATCCAGTCTGATGGCACGGGTGTAGTAGTCGATAGCATCCTTGTATTCCTTCTGTGCGCATAGGATGTTAGCCTTGTTATAGAGCGCAAAGACAAAATCCGGCTGCAGCCTGAGCACCTGGTCATAATCGCGCAGCATGATATCAAAATCCATGTTGGCTGTAGCGTCTTGTTCTCCGATAGCGCGTTGATACTCCAGCAGCCTGTACCTCCAGTTGGCGCGGCAGAAGAAGAGTAGGGGTTCCAATTCCTTGTCGGCGATCAAGACCGCTCTGGTGCAGTCATCGATTGCTGAAGTATAATCTTGAACGATAGCAAACTCCATCGCTCTTGAGAGGTACAGGAGCGCATCCGGCTTCTCGTCCAGAAGTTGGGAGAGTCGCCTGATCTGTGTGAAATGATAATCCACCATTTCAGCCGTAAGCGCCAGTTCCTGGCTTGTGAAGCGCAGAGCAGCCGGCAGAACCTGCATTTTGTTAAGCCGGTCCACCAACGGATGGTAATAATTGGTGCGCCGCAGAGAGAGGTCCTGGCTGTAATACGAGAGGACGATATTTTCTTCGTTCACTACGTCCTGATTACGTTTCTGGACCGTGCCGCGCGTCTGGGAGTCGTATTTCTGCTCCTCATCGGGAATCTCGGTCTGGTTCTGTGCGGTATTGGCGGAGAACTCCTTCCTGTGGTCTTTCTTCTGCGGCTGCGCTTTGGCAATGGTCATGTCCGTGTTCGGCTGTGCAGCCTGCTGCGCCTGTATCTGTTCCTTACGGGACTCCAGTTCCTGCGCTTTCTGGCGGTACTGGAAGGCTCCTTTCTGGTCTCCCTGTCTGGCTTTGGCTTGTGAAGCAAGATAATAGGCCGGCAGGAAATACGGGTATCTCTCTATCATCTCCTGCATATCTTTCACGACGGCTCTCCATTGTTTTAGCTGCATCTCCACGAGCGCTCTCTGGTATCGCATCTCGGTTCGTTCCGGAGCGAGTGAGATAGCCGTATTCAGGTCCTCCAGCGCACGATTATAATCTCCTACCTCCTGACGCATCACACCCCGGTTATAATAGCAATCCGCATCCCGCGGCGCAATCTTGACCGCCTGGTCATAGTCCGAGAGAGCTCCCCGGTAATTATGGCGGCGATAATGGATAACACCCCTGTTGACATAGTCTCCCGCCCATTTGGAGCCGAGGTTGATAGCCTGGGTCAGTTGGACGTATGCGTCATCCTCCCTGTCAAGCATGAGGTTCGTCACTCCGAGCGCAGACCATACAGCAGGGTTGTTCTTGTCGTATTTAGAGGCATGCTCGAAAGCATCCAGTGCAGCAAGGGTGTCCTTTTTCAGGATACAGATATGTCCCTTCTCGCTCCAGACGGAAGCGGACGTCGGTTCGCGTTTGAGCATCTGGTCGATATCATCCAGCGCTTCGTCATAATGCTTCATCTGTGCGCGTGTGTCCGCGCGGAGAAGCATATAAGTCCGGTTCTCCGGCGAGAAATGCAAAGCCTCCGTATAGTCGGCTTCCGCTTCCTCCAGCCGTTCGAGCTGGCGGTAAATATAGCCTCGTGCATAATAGCATCCCGGTGAGAAGGGGTTGCGCTCAATAGCCGCATTACAGTCGTTCAACGCTCCTTGATAGTCCTCCAGCTGAATCTTAGCAATAGCGCGGTAGAAATAGGGTTCGGCAAGGTAGGGCTTGAGATGGATGACCTGGTTGAAATACTGGATAGAAAGTACATAGTCCTCAAAATACAAGGCATTCCGCCCGATCGCAGTAATGCGGTCGGTGTTCAGCTGCGCATAAGTACCAAGGGACAAAGTACCAAGTACCAAGGATAATATAAATCTCTTAATTCTCAATTCTCAATTCTTAGCCCACAAGGGGCACGATTATTTCTCAATTCTCAATTCTCAATTATTCACATCCTTCGTTGGGATCAAACCACTTCGGTATCTCAAACTGCTCCGTAGGACTATAGCCCAGATCGGGATCCTCCAGCACTTTCTTCAAATAGAGCGCACTGATAGGCAGAGCCATTGAGGCACCTTGTCCTTCTGCCATATTATCAAAATGTATGCCACGGTCCTCTCCTCCGACCCAAGTACCGCAAACCAATGAAGGAGTAAAGCACATAAACCATCCGTCGGAGTTGTTATTGGTAGTACCTGTTTTGCCTCCCATAGGTGCGTTGACGCCGTATTTGAAACGCACACGGACACCGGTACCGTGATCCATTACAGCACGGAGCATGTGGATCATCTTATATGCCGTGGTCTCGCTGATAATCTCATGCGTGCGGGGCGTGAACATACTGATAATATTCCCGTTCGAATCCTCAATACGTGTGACATACAGCGGTTCGGTACGGATTCCCTTGTTCGCAAAAGTGGTATAGGCATCTACCATCTCTTCGACGCTCACTTCGCAAGGTCCCAGACAGAGCGAAATAACAGGATCCAATTCTCCCTGAATACCGAATGACTGCATCATTTTGACGAGTTGCTCCGGTGTAAAGAGCGACATGAGATAGGCAGATATCCAGTTGGACGAGTTCATCAGTCCCCATGTGAGGGTCACGGTGTCTCCTCTGTATTTGTCATGTGTGTCCCTTGGGGTCCATTCGCGCCCGTTAGCGTCATAGAGAGTGATAGGTTCGTTCACCGTCTTCTCGCACGGCCACATCCCTTCGTCCATCGCCAGGGTATAGAGGTAAGGCTTAACGGTAGAGCCCACCTGCCGGCGGCCTTTCGTAGCCATATCGTATTGGAAATAGGAGAAATTAGGTCCTCCTACATATGCTTTGACATGTCCGGTATGCGGATCCATAGACATAAACCCGCAACGGAGGTAACTCTTCAGCCATTTGATCGAGTCATAAGGGCTCATGAGTGTGTCTATCAGCCCTTTGTCATACGAGAAAATCTGCATCTCGCGCGGTGTCCGGAACGCCGCCATAATGGAGTCGTTGCTGATCCCGGCGCGTTTCATACTGCGGTAGCGGTCGGTCTGGCGGATAGAACGGTTCATGATACCGTCTATCTCCGCCTGGGTCAACGAGCGGGAGAAAGGAGCGTTCTTTTTCTTCTTCAGCTCCCGGAAGAAAGACTTCTGCTGCTCCTGCATGTGTTCGCTTACCGCTTCCTCTGCATAACGCTGCATGCGGGAGTCAATAGTGGTGTAGATCTTCAGTCCGTCCTGATATAGGTCGTACTTGGAGCCATCGGGTTTCTTGTTCTTCTCGCAGAAACCGTACAGCGGGTTGTTGTCCCATTGGTTCTTGTCCAACTGATATTGCTGTTTGTTCCATTCCGAGTAGTCGCTCTCTTTCGGCTCTTTAGCCGTCAGTACACCTCTCAGGTACTCCCGGAAATAGGGTGCAATACCTTGTTTGTGGTCCACAGAGCTGTAATGCAACTCCAACGGCAGCGCCTCAAGCGAGTCCCGCACCGCCTCATCGATATAGCCGTACTTCTCCATCTGGTCAAGCACGGTATTTCGGCGGTTAGTGGCCCTCACAGGATGGCGGACAGGGTTATAGAGAGAGGGGTTCTTGCACATACCTACCAACATCGCCGCTTCCTCAATCTTGAGATTCTTCGGGGTAGTGGAGAAATAGACCTGGGACGCAGACTGGATACCTACTGCATTATAGAGAAAATCAAACTGGTTGAGATACATGAGCAGGATCTCATCCTTGCTATAAAGGCGCTCCAGTTTGGTAGCAATGACCCATTCGATAGGCTTCTGCATCGCGCGTTCGAAGATGTTATTTGCCCTCGGAGACCAGAGTTGTTTAGCCAACTGCTGGGTGATGGTAGAACCTCCTCCGGCGCGTCCCAATTTGAGAATAGCACGGAACATGGATTTGAAATCCACTCCGGTATGCCGGTAGAAACGTGCGTCCTCAGTGGCTATCAGGGCGTTGATCAAGTCCGGCGAGAGATCGGTATATTGTACGCCGATACGGTTCTCATACCGGTAATAACGTCCCAGCGACTGCATATCAGCAGAGATAACTTCACTGGCGAACGTGTTTTTGGGGTTCTGCAACTCCTCCAGCGGCGGCAGATAGCCCAATGCGCCTTTCGTGATAAGCCAGATTAGCAGAAAAGCAACCAACATACCTCCGAGGATAATTCCCCAGAACCAAAGTAAAAAAGGTTTGTACCAACTTTTTTTCATATCATTAGGTCTTCAATTATTCTATTTAACACATGCAGTCCCTTTTGCGTTGCTACGATGCGTTTTTCTTTTGTCTCCCGAAGGAGTCCTTTTTGTATGAACGAGTCGAGAACGAGTCGTTTATGAGTCGGTAAAGTGGCCGGTATTCCTCTGTTTGTCCTAAGTCCTAACATGACCTGCTCGTTATACCGGTCTTCGTCAGACAAAGTCTCGCTCTCCCGCACTAATGTGCTGTCTGCTAAGCCTTGTATATAAGCATCCAAATCATCCGGATTCCAACTCCGCACGCACCCTATATAACTATGCGCGCCTGCGCCTACGCCTACATACGGAGTGCCGTTCCAATAACTGCTGTTATGCAGCGCTTCGTGTCCCGGCAGGGCAAAATTGCTCACCTCGTAATGCACTAATCCCGCGTCTTTGAGCCGTGCGCATAGGTAGTCATACATAGCCATCTCCGTGTCCTCGTCTATCGGCTCCAACTTGCCTGCATCCCTCCGTCTGGTCAACTCCGTACCTTCTTCATACATCAGTCCGTAGGAGGATATATGCTGTACGTTCAGGCTCAGCGCCGTCTCTATATCCGCTTTCCACATGTCCATCGTCTGCGTCGGCAAAGCGTACATCAGATCAATAGATATATTCCTGAATCCCGCCTCTTGCGCCATGCGGACGGCTTCTATCGCTTGCCGCGCATTGTGTCTTCTGCCGACCAGGTGCAACAAACCGTCCTGAAACGACTGGATGCCTATGGATAGCCTGTTAATTCCGGTTTCCCGCAAGCGAAGAAAATATTCTCTCGTTGCATCGCCGGGATTGAGCTCCATCGTTATTTCCTCCGCGCCAGCAGCTCCGGCGGCCTTCAGGAGTTTCGATACATCCTCCGCCCGAAGCGTACTGGGTGTGCCTCCTCCTATATACACAGTGCGGATCGGTTCTCCCGCTTCGCCCCGCCGCGAATCAATCTCTTTTATAACCGCTTCAAGGTATTCCTCCTGCCGCTGCAGAAGGGTAGTGGAGAAAAAATCGCAGTACAGGCAACGTCTCTTGCAAAAGGGTATATGTATATACAATCCTGCCACTATTCTTTCTTCCAGAATATCGTTCCTACCAGTTCGTCCGGCAGGTATTGCTGTTCTACCCAATGCCCCGGAAAATCATGCGGATACTTGTACCCGTCCGAATAGCCGAGTTCTTTCATTAAGCTCGTCGGAGCATTGCGAAGATGCAACGGAACGGGCAGATTGCCCGTTTCGCGCACTTTTGCCAGCGCTTCGTCTATCGCCAGATAAGCGGAGTTGTCCTTTCGGCAAGTAGCGAGATAGATCGTTGTTTCGGCTAAAGGAATACGTCCTTCGGGCCAGCCGATCTTATTGACCACCTCGAAACAGGTGTTAGCCAGAAGCATGGCATTGGGGTTTGCCAAACCTATATCCTCGCTGGCAGAGATCACAAGCCGGCGCGCGATGAATTTGGGATCCTCACCGCCCTCTATCATCCGTGCCAGCCAGTAAATAGCCGCCTGCGGATCACTGCCGCGGATAGATTTGATGAAAGCGGAAATGATATCATAGTGCATCTCCCCGTCCTTGTCATAAGCTACAGGGTTCTGCTGGAGCTGTCTGGTGACCGTCTCATTATCAATAACCTTAACACCGCTGTTGCTGACCAGTTCAATGATATTGAGCAGTTTACGCGCATCGCCTCCGCTATAACGCAAGAGTGCTTCGGTATCTTTAACTTCTATCCCCAATGAACGGATATAGTTGTCCCGGGTCATTACCCGGTGCAACAATTCCAACAGATCTTCTTTTCCTAAAGACTTGAGTACATAGACCTGACAACGGCTGAGCAGAGGAGTAATCACCTCGAAACTGGGGTTTTCAGTAGTTGCTCCTACCAGGGTTATTGTACCATCCTCCACAGCGCCGAGCAGGCTGTCCTGCTGGCTCTTGCTGAATCGGTGAATCTCGTCAATGAAAAGTATCGGACTGCGGCTGTCCGCAGGTGCAAAGAGACCATTATTGACAGCGGCATTGCGTTTGGCTTTATCGATTACATCCCTTACTTCTTTTACGCCGCTTGTGACCGCACTAAGGGTATAGAACGGCCGTTGCAGCTGGTGTGCAATAATGCGCGCCAAGGTCGTTTTGCCGACACCCGGAGGACCCCACAGAATGAAGCTGGCGATATTGCCGCTCTCTATCATCTTGCGCAAGATAGCACCTTCGCCCACCAGGTGTTTTTGACCGATATATTCGTCCAGCGTCTTCGGACGCATTCTTTCTGCTAATGGTAACATAATGTCATTTGCAATTTAGTCATTTTACCATTTACGATTTATATCCCAGTAACTGTTTTGCCGTCAGGAGCGCTGCCTCGGTAGTTTGCTTTCCGCTCAGCATGGATGCAATCTCCGTGACGCGTTCTTCGTTATTGAGGAGACGGATATGTGTCTCTGTGCGAGTAGCTGTATCCGCCTTATATACTTTGTATTGTTGTTGTCCCAGCGCAGCTATTTGCGGCAAGTGGGTGATAGCGATGATCTGGCGGCTCTTGGCCATTTCGCGCATGATAGACGCCATTTGCGTAGCTATATCTCCGCTCACGCCGGTGTCTATCTCGTCGAAGATAATGGTAGGCAGTCCTTTCGTGGAGGCGATAAGCGCCTTCACGCACAGCATCAGACGGCTGATTTCACCTCCGGACGCCACCTCGCTCACAGCGCGCAGACTTTGGTTAAGGTTGGCTGCAAACATCAGTTGCATTTCGTCGCATCCGGAAGGAGTGAAATCTTCGGTAGTACGAACAAGGATCTCTACTTTAGCATGCGCTACTCCGAGCCGCTTGAGTCCGTCCGTCAGCCGCTCGCATATCTGTGGAATAACAGCCTTGCGACTCTTTGTCAGAGCTTCGGCAGAGCGGGTGAGAGTTGCTTTCTTTGCCGACACTTCTTTCTGTGCCTGTTCGATATCGAAATCAAAACTATCCAGTCTGTTTACCTGTTCCGCCAGTTCGTCCCGCATGGTAATAAGTTGGTCTATCGTCTCTGCGCTGAATTTCCGTTTCAGGTTCTCCAGCAGTGCTATTCGTTCCTCAACCCATTCCAACCGCTGCGGGTCCATTTCTATCCGGTTCAGTATATGCTCCGCTTCCTCCGCAATGTCTCCGATCTCTATGCGTGCGCTGTCTATCCGTTGTTGTAACTCCGGCGCAGCGTCTTCTATCCGGCATGCCCGCAACGCCTCCATGGCGCTTCCTTGTTCTCCGTTCAGCGCTTCTACGGCCGTCATGAGCGCCATGCGGATCTCTTCCGCATGACTCAACCGATACTGCTCTTGCTCCAACTCCTCCAATTCTCCTTCTTGCAGTCCGGCTTCGTCCAGCAGCTTGTATCGGTATTGGATGTAGTCCGCGTCCTGCTGGCTTTTCTTCGCCAGAGCCTGCAGTTTATGCAATGCCTCCACCGCTGCTGTATAGGCTTCATAGTCCGTACTATATGTATCCCTGAGTGTCTCGTTGAGCGCAACGGCATCCACTACTTCCAATTGAAAATCAGCGTTTTCTATCAGCAGGTTGGCATGCTGGGAGTGAATGTCTATCAGTTTGTTTGCCAGTACTTTCAGTTCCTGCAAGGTGACCACGCTGTCATCCACGAATGACCGGCTTTTCCCGTTGATGTACAACTCGCGGCGGATGATCATACCGTCAAACTCCGCTTCTATAATACATTTATCCTCCCCGTCCGTGATAGCCTTGCTGTCAGCTCGCGCCCCCAGTACCAGCGCCAGTGCACCTAATATGATACTCTTTCCGGCTCCGGTCTCGCCTGTGAGCACTGAGAAACCCGGTCCGAAATCAATATCCAAACGGCTTATCAGTGCGTAGTTCTGTATGTGTAAATGCTTCAGCATAGTTATTGATTGATGCGGTCGTATGTGTTCTGCCGTGTAGGATCAATATCCATCAGAAGATCATATACGGCTTTTTTCTCTTTGTCGGTACCTTTACAGAAGAGGTCCGCCAGCTCATCCGCTTTGGCGTCAAGAAAGGTGTTGATCACATATGTGGCAGGACGGGCGCGATATACCTCCTTGAGGACAGGCAATCCTTCTGCAATACGTGCGCGGCCATTCGTTACATTGCCACTCATCTCATCCAGACCCAGACGGTGATATTCGTAATAATAATTGCGGTATTTCTTAAATGCCTCGTCCAACAGATTGTTGATCAGCGCATAGCGGTTTCTATTGCTATCGAACGCCAACCATCCTTTTTGTTCGGCATTCTCCATACTTGCGCTCTGGCAGGCATTCACAATCTCCTCGCATTGCTGGAAGAAAGGAGTGCCACCCATACGCTGAAAACTATCCTGGTCATGACCGATAATGAGATAACAATAATATGCCAGCATAGCCGTCAGATTTGTAGTGAATGTATTCTGCTGATATTCAATACGGTCGAACTCTTGGTATGTGAAATTAAAATTGTTGTCCTTGAAGTTAAGCAGCGGAGTAGTGTATGTAGTACCAAAGACCGGCCTGCGGCTCTGGAGGGTCATCTCGCATTTATACATGTTATCTGCCGCCTCTTTGACCACAATCAGCATGCTGCATTCGATCTTCTCTTTCTCGGCGTAGGTCATATTGGTCCAGCGGTTTTGGCTCATGTATTCCTCTATCGCCTTTTTTAGTGTTTCATACACTTGTTTGTTCGAACCCTCGATCTGGTCCGAATTGATGGTCACGGTGCAGTTTAGTTCTTGTGCAGATAGACAGACTGCGAGCATGAGAGCTGATATAAATGCTAATTTTCTCATTTCGAAATAGAAACAATATTTCCCGTTTTCTCACTAAAAATGATTTTAGGCAACTCCGAGCCCGTGAACATGTCTTTCGGCAGAGGTACATCCATGCCCGTTTGCGCCAGCGGGATTTCCTTTTCTGCCAATCGTCTGCCTTTGTATCGAATCTCCACCAAACATTGTCCCGGCAGGTTATAAACTATTTCAGACAGTTCGATTTTCTTCTTTTTCCCCTTGGCGTTATTGGAGTCGTCGGTATAGAAAGGAGTGAATGACGGACTAACTTCGACTTGAATAGTGTCCGCTTCAATGTTTTCGGCATTCGTAAATCCGTTTCCCTCGGAGAAGAAAAGAGGATAAACGTATCCTTTTAACGCTGCTCCTTCTTTGCGGTGAATATCAATGTGATCGTAATATATTCTCTTGTGTTTGGTCACCTTGCTTCTTTTACCGGTGAATAACTCGGTCAGCGCTTCTTCCTGTTTGTTCAGTTCATTAAGCACCAACTCCATTGCTTTTCCGTCAGCAGGAGCGTTCTCTACCTCTCCGCTGAGGAGATACATACGTGTCTCACGGATATGGAATATCTGTTTGGCTACTTCATATGCCTGTGCCTCCTCTCCATTGGCTTTCAGTACATCTTCGGGGTAGGGTACAGGACGGCTCTTGGGCTTTGTTTCCTTAGACGGAACGGAAGACGGTTTGTGTTTTTGTTTCGCAACAGTCTCCGGCGCATTATAGCCGACCAGCAGTCCTTTCTCGTTGATATTCAACAACAGAGGAATACCGTTTTCCGCGCTCACTTTATGCGGCCGTGTCCTATCCGCAACAGTATTGGTGCTCACGGTAGCGCCTGTGAGGGTACAAACCGTTTGATTTTCCTTAACAGCATCCTCAATACCCAGCATTGCCTCTGCATATTCAGCGTATGCGCCCTGTTCCGCTTTTTCCACAGTGTAGGCGAAATCAACTACAACTATGGTCTTTGGGCTGTAGTACACCAAAGCGGGTTCTCCTTCTGTAAGCACTTGAGCGCTTAAAGCGCCTGCAATAACCGCTCCAAAGAGCATTAAAAAGATTCTTCTCATATATTATCTGTCATAATTATTATTCCAAATTTTCCATGCGGCTTGTGCTTGCCCCACTAACATCTCCATTCCGTTCCGGATCGTTGCACCTTGCGCTTTGCCTTTTTGCAGAAACAGCGTTTCCTCCGGATTATAAACGCAGTCAAACAGCAAATGGCGTGCCGAAATCCACTGGTAAGGAATAGCGGGGAATGTATCTGCTTCCGGCGCCATCCCGAGCGGCGTACAGTTGACGATCACCGTATATTCTTTCATTATAGGTTCGGTCAATTTGTCATACCCCAGCATGCCGTCTTTCGGCGTACGGCTGACAAGAGTAGGGGAAATACCCAATTTGCGCAGGCCATAGCAGACTGCTTTGGATGCCCCTCCGGTGCCTAAAACAAGCGCTTTCTTATCATCCGTGCGAAGTAACGGGCGGATGGATTCGATAAAACCCAGACAGTCGGTGTTATATCCAATGCGGTCATGAATGACATTCACAGCTCCGATTGCCTCCGCCGTTTCGTCCAACCGGTCCAAATACTGAATGACCGTCTGTTTATACGGCATAGTAACATTCATGCCGTCTAATGAACGCATAAGCTCGTTCATTTTCTCTTCCGTTAATTTCTCCACAGGATACAAGCTATACTCCGCTTCTATCCCCTCGCGCACGAACTTCTCCGAGAAATATTTCGCAGAGAAGGAATGCAATAGTGGAAATCCTATTATACCAAAGTGACGCATAATTTTCCTTTCCTTATTGTTGCTTTATGGGTTTTGGATGTGAATATTTTCCCTCCCTCACCTTTTTGCAACGCATCGTAAATTTTATCAATTTCGGCAAATCCGTACCCGCGAAGTTCTTCGTATAATTTTGCAATACCTGCTTCGCGCGTGTTTTTGCCTTCCAATATATCTACATACCCTTGCATGTATTCTGCCGTTTGGGCCATGTGCTCGATCTCCGTTTTGCTGTATTTTTTCAGTTGCTCACGGATTGCATTGCGGGGAATGGATGTGTCTGCATTGGTGCTGTCCGTCACCCACCTAAGTCCGCGTTTGTCCCGCAAGTAATACTCGATGTAGTCTCGCGTAGTACAAAGGAGCGGTCGCACAACAGGCACGCCATCATTCGCCATAGGATTGGCACTCTTAGGCCGCATTCCGGCTAAACCTCTCAGTCCTGCCCCTCGTTTCAAGTTCAGCAGCAGTGTCTCCGCCTGGTCGTTTTGGTGGTGTGCCACTGCGACAGCCTGACATCCTTTTTCCCGTGCCACTTGTTCAAACCAAGTGTATCGAAGTTCGCGTGCTGCAAGTTCTATTCCTTCATTATGCGCCCGCGCGTAGGATAAGGTGTCAAAGTCCGTCACAACCAGTTCTACATTCATCTTTCCGCACAGCTCGCGCACGAAAGCTTCGTCCCGGTCACTCTCTGTACCCCGCAAATGGAAGTTGCAATGGGCGGCAATACATGAATAGCCGGCACGGATGAGTACATCCAATAGCGAGACGCTGTCTGCGCCGCCACTGAGCGCTACCAACACCGGTTTGTCTTTTTGCAGCAAATTCTGCTGTCGGATATATGTACTGACACGCCGTAACACCGTTAATCCGTCAAGCCTCTGTATTTGACGCGTTTAGGCTGGCATGCTTCCTCGCCCAGACGCATTTTCTTATTCTCCTCATACTCCGAGTAACTACCTTCGAACCAGAATACTTTGCCGTCTCCTTCATATGCCAGGATATGCGTACAGATACGGTTGAGGAACCAGCGGTCATGGCTGATTACGACAGCACATCCGGCGAAATTCTCTAATCCTTCCTCCAGTGCACGGAGCGTATTGACATCAATATCATTCGTCGGCTCGTCGAGCAAGAGCACATTAGCTTCGGATTTGAGTGTCAAGGCCAGATGCAGTCTGTTCCTTTCTCCTCCAGAGAGGACTCCGCATTTCTTCTCTTGGTCCGCCCCGGTGAAGTTAAAACGGCTCAAGTAAGCCCGCGCATTGATTTCTCTGCCGGCTACACGGATAAACTCCGTGCCACCGCTAATGGTCTCAAAGACGGATTTGTTAGGATCTATGTCTGTGTGTTGTTGATCCACATAGCCTATTTTGACTGTTTCGCCCACAGAGAATGTGCCTTTGTCTGCTTTCTCGGTACCAATAATCATGCGGAAGAGGGTAGTTTTACCGGCTCCGTTCGGTCCGATCACGCCTACAATGCCGTTCGGCGGCAGCATGAAGTTCAGATCCTCGAACAACAGACGGTCTCCAAATGATTTGGCTACTCCTTCTGCGTTAATCACTTTATTACCCAAGCGAGGTCCGTTGGGGATGAATATTTCCAGTTTTTCCTCGCGCTCTTTCTGCTCCTCATTCAGCATCCGGTCGTAGGACTCCAGACGCGCTTTCTGTTTTGCATGCCGTGCTTTGGGTGCCATGCGTATCCATTCCAACTCGCGTTCCAGTGTTTTACGGCGTTTGGAAGCTTGTTTCTCTTCCTGCGCCATGCGGTTTGTCTTCTGCTCAAGCCACGAGGAGTAGTTTCCTTTCCAAGGAATGCCTTCTCCTCTGTCCAGTTCGAGAATCCATCCTGCCACATTATCGAGGAAATAGCGGTCGTGTGTGATACAGATCACTGTTCCGGCGTACTGCTGCAAGTGCTGCTCAAGCCAGTCTATGGACTCTGCGTCCAAATGGTTTGTCGGTTCGTCAAGGAGAAGTACATCGGGTTGTTGGAGCAATAGCCGGCATAGCGCAACGCGGCGGCGTTCACCTCCGGAGAGGGTAGTGACACTTGCATCGTCCGGCGGGCAACGGAGCGCATCCATCGCCCGATCCAGTTTCTGGTCTATATTCCAAGCATCGGCAGCGTCCAGTTTGTCTTGCAGTTCCGCCTGGCGGGCTAACAACTTATCAAAATCCGCATCGGGTTCCGCGAAAGCCATGTTTATCTCATCGTACTCGCGGAGCATATCCATGACGGGCTGTACACCTTCCTGCACCACTTCGCGCACGGTTTTATCAGGATCCAGTTTCGGGTCCTGCTCCAAATAGCCGACGCTGTACCCCGGCGACCATACTACTTCGCCTTGGTATTCTTTCTCGATTCCGGCTATAATCTTGAGCAAAGTGGATTTACCGGCACCGTTGAGACCGATAATACCGATCTTAGCGCCATAAAAGAAGCTAAGGTAGATGTTTTTTAATACCTGTTTTTGCGGACCGAAACTTTTGTTCAGTCCAACCATTGAAAAGATAATTTTTTTATCGTCTGCCATAAAAAATATTTACAATTTGATCATTTACAATTTGGTCATTTGTGCAAATACTCTGCAAAGGTATAGTCGTACGGGTTTTTATCGTCCGCTTCGTGTCTTTCTGCGCTGATCAGTTTCCATTCACTCTCTTTGATCTCGGGGAAGAACGTGTCTGCATCCTCCCACGAATGATGGATATGGGTGATATAGAGTTTGTCTGCACGACTCATCATCTGTCGATAGACCATTCCTCCACCAATAACGAATGCTTCTTCCTCCGGCGATACCTTGGCGCAAAGTTCATCCAGCGAATAAACCGCTTCGGCTCCCTCAAAGGTTTTGCCAGGAACGTCCGTTAGGACGATATTCCGTCTGTTAGGCAGCGGATGTTTGGGTAGCGAAAAGAACGTGCGCTCTCCCATTAAGACCGTACTGCCGCTTGTTATCTCCTTGAAATGCTTCAAATCCGCCGGCATATGGCACAACAAGTCGCCTTTTTTACCGATGGCATAGTTCTCTGCTATTGCTACAATAATGGAAATCATAGGTGTTGAACTGTTAAATCGTTAAAGTGTTAAACTGTTAAAGTGTTAGACTGAAACTTGTCCGGCAATATGCGGATGGGGATCATATCCTTCCAATGTAAAATCTTCGTATTGGAAACTAAAGAGGTCTTTTACCTCAGGGTTAATTATCATTTTCGGCAGAGCGCGCGGCTCGCGTGTGAGTTGCAGTTTGACCTGCTCCAGATGATTCAGATAAATATGTGCATCTCCCAAGGTGTGAACGAAATCACCGCATTGGAGTCCTGTTACTTGCGCCATCATTTGCAAGAGCAGGGCATATGAAGCGATGTTAAACGGGACGCCGAGGAAGATGTCTGCACTACGCTGGTACAGCTGGAGGGACAACTTGCCGTCCGCTACATAGAATTGGAACAGGCAATGGCATGGCGGCAGCGCCATCTTCTCCACTTCCGCTACATTCCAAGCACTTACCATCATCCGCCGGCTATCCGGATTCTTCTTGATTGTCTCTACGATATTAGCGATCTGATCTATTGTACCTCCATTATAATCCGGCCAAGAACGCCACTGGTGTCCATAAACAGGTCCCAGTTCTCCGTTCTCATCCGCCCATTCGTTCCATATACGAACGCCATGCTCCTGCAGGTATCTGACGTTAGTATCTCCCTGCAAGAACCACAAGAGTTCATAAATGATGGATTTGAGGTGCAGTTTCTTAGTGGTGAGTAAAGGAAATCCATCTGCCATACTAAAGCGCATCTGGTGGCCGAAAACGGAAATCGTTCCCGTTCCAGTGCGGTCATGTTTTACGGTGCCCTCATTCAGCACACGTCGGCATAAATCTAAATATTGTTGCATATCAGTATAATTTGTACGTTGTTTTAACGACTTTGAATTCGGTTCTACGGTTGATCTGGTTGCAGATCTCCTGTTTGTCTGCAGGCAGAGAGAGGATATAGGTTTCATCCAATACTTGCTCTACCGGAATCCACGGATATTGCTTGTTCAGCGCTTTGTCGCATACAACGGGTTTCGTTTTGCCGTATCCGACAGGCGTCAGCCGGTCCGCTTCAATCCCATGTTTGAGCAAGAAATCACAGCAGCTTTGCGCACGTTTCTGCGATAGTTCGTTGTTAAACTCATCTGTACCTTTCAGATCCGTGTGCGCGGATAACTCTATGGTGATATTGGGGTTGTCGTTCAGCAGTTTGACCAGATGCAGCAACTCCGTTTCGGAAGCTTTGGTAATTTCCCATCGCCCGAACTCATAGAAGATATTTTCCATTTTAACCGGTCTGCTGATCGGATTAAGCGTGAAGTTAATGGTGTATGTCTTACTGTCTTTCAGATTCAGAGTGGTCCATTGTTCTTTAGCATTCAAATGGCCGCGACAGGTAGCCAGCATGACATATTTGACATCCTTGTTCAGTTTTATTTTATAACTGCCGTCCCGACGTGCATTCAGTTTGCTGTTCGTGCCATCCGAACCCACCAATCTCAGTTTTGCATCAGAAAGCGAGTTACCTGCTTCGTCCGTGATAGTACCTTCTACGACAAACTCCATCTCGGGCAGGGTAAACCGATAAATCTTATCATATCCTTTCTTGTCCCCTTTGTTGGAAGAAAAGAAACCGTCCTGTGTGTTACCGGCAAAAGTGATACCGAAATCGTCTCCGACACCGTTGAAAGCCGGTCCCATATTATATAGAACCCAAACGGTAGAATCCTTGCTTGTTGTATCCCTTGCGGCTTTATACAGGTCCAGTCCTCCATATCCCGGGTGTCCGTTGGAAGCAAAATAGAGTGTTCCGTCCTCATGCACATAAGGGTACATCTCATCGGCTGAAGTATTGATTCCTTTTCCCAGAGGCTGCGGATTGACCCATTCGGATCCATCCAGTTCCGCCATCCAGATATCTTTTCCTCCTTCGCCTCCCAAAGCATCGCTTGCGAAATACAAGGTGTCACCCGTAGCATTCAATGCCGGATGTCCGACGGTAATCGAACTGTCGTTGAACAGCTTCACTTCCTGCGGCTCTCCCCATTCACCGCTGGCACGTTCGCTCTTATATATCTTAGCGCCAAGATCTTTTCCGTTGATAGGTTTGGAGTAGGTGAAATACATCGTTCTACCGTCTCTGCTGAAACAGCATACGCCTATTTCCGCAGTTCCTGCCTGTTTGCCTCCTGCCGAGTCGTTCTTTTGCTCATTTTCCGGTGCGTCATACAGTCCTTCCGCCAATTCGATCTCTTCCCATTTTCCCGCAGCATTCTTGCGCGTCTGGTATAATTGGAAGAGTTGCTGACCGGTCACATTACTGGGGCGTTTCAGTGTCTTCTTGCCGTTCTTCTGCTTCTCCTGGCGATTAGAAGTAAACATGAGCGCATCCGTATTATCTCCGATAAACATCGGCGCGAAGTTACTTGTCCGTCTCTGGTTGAATTCCTTCGCCTCGGAAATCTTATACCGTGAACCTTCTTTCTTCCATTCGTCGATTTTGCTGCAAGCGTACTTTCCGGCTTGCGCTACATAGTTATCTGGATGAGCCTGGAGGTACAGATCATAGCTTTTAGCAGCATCTTTGTACTTTCCCTGATATTGCAGAGCGAGTCCGGCATTGAGGAAAATAACGGAGTCCTGAAGCTGGTATTTGCATCTGAGCGCAGACTGGTAACAGTTAGCCGCGCGCGGATTGTTGATGAGGCGGTAACATTCGCCCTGACGGAATGCCACATATCCTTTCAGTTCCCGGTCTTTCTTTGTACTAAGCCGGCTGTAGCAGGATTTATAGATATCCGCTGCATCATAGTATTCACCGATGGCGAACTTCTTGTCAGCCAGTTTGATCCGCTGCTTTATGCTACATCCGGAAAGAACAAGAAGGGCAATAAATATATAAATGATTTTTTTCGTCATTCTGGTCTGTATCGTCTATCCGCCGTCTATTCCAAGCTATGTACCACAAGTCCTGAACGCAGTTTCGGTTCGAACCATGTTGTTTTAGGCGGCATAATGTTTCCTGAGTCCGCAATATCAATGATCTGTTGCATCGTAACAGGGTAGAGCGCAAGCGCCACTTTCATCTCTCCGCTATCCACGCGCCGTTTGAGTTCTCCGAGTCCTCGAATACCTCCGACGAAATCAATCCGTTTATCCGAACGAAGGTCTTTTATGCCAAGAATCTTGTCCAGAATCAAGTTGCTGGAGATAGTGACATCCAGCACTCCGATAGGATCCGCATCATTATACCTGCCCGTTTTGGCAGTTAACGAATACCATTTGCCGTCCAGGTAAAGGGTAAAATTATGGAGCATTTTGGGTTTAACTTCTCTGAAATCTCCGGACAGCCCTGTATTCGGATATTCCGAGATGTCGAAGTCCTCTTTGAGGGCTTCAAGGAATTGCTCGGAGTTCAGTCCGTTCAGGTCTTTTACCACGCGGTTATAATCGATGATGTTAAGTTGGTTATCGGGGAAACAAACCGCAAGGAAGAAGTTGAACTCCGCGTTTTTGTCTCCTGTAGCCCTCTGTTTCTCCGCTCCGACTCCAGCAGCCGCTGCCGACCGGTGGTGCCCGTCAGCGATGTACATTGCGGGTATTTGCGCAAAGATCTCTGTTATTTTAGCAATCGTTTCTTTGTCGTCAATGACCCAGAAGGTGTGTCTGAAACCTTCGGGCGCAGCTACGAAATCATATTCCGGCGTGTTTTGCGTTATTCGGGAGACGATAGCATCCAAGTCGTCGCGGTGCGGGTATGCAAAGAACACCGGCTCCATGTTGGCATTGAGTACGCGCACATGTTTCATTCGGTCTTCCTCTTTGTCGCGGCGCGTGAGTTCGTGCTTTTTAATTCTGCCTTCCAAATAGTCATCCACCCATGCTCCTACGACCAAACCGTACTGCGTCTTTTCCTTGCCGCCGGAAAGAGGGTTGTCAGCCAAGATCGTTTGGGCATAAACATAGTATTTTTCCTCTTGGTCCTGCACGAGCCAACCGTTTTGGCGGAACAGTTTGAATTGCTCCACAGCGGCATTGTACACACGCGGATCATGTTCGTCCGTTCCCGGCTCAAAATTGATTTCCGGCTTGATAATATGATAAAGGGATTTGGGATTTCCGGCAGCTTCAGCACGTGCTTCCTCTGAATTCAGCACGTCGTACGGGCGGCTGCTGACTTGCTCCACCAGATTTTTAGGCGGTCTGATTCCCTTGAATGGTTTGATCTTCATAATAGGAACGAATAATTATTTTTTCTCGGAAGAGGCTGCAGACTGCGATCCCATGGCGCATGTGCCGTTAAAGAGCGCGCCCGGCTCCACGATAAGCGTCTTGGTATGTACATCGCCGTGGATTTTTCCGCTGGCACGGAGGGAAAGCTGCTGGTGGCATGTTATTTTTCCCTCCAAGAGACCTAATATCTCCGCATTGCCGCAAATAACCGTTCCTTTAATCCGTCCGCTTTCTCCGATCACCACTTTTCCCGAGCAATTCAGGTCGCCCTCAATCAATCCATCGATACGGAAATCGCTGTCCGCCGTAATGTTTCCTACAATCTTACTTCCTGCGGTCAATGCATTGAACATCAGTCCGCTTTGTTGTTTCTCTGAAGCCATATGTTTTATGAGTTTTAATGATTTAACCTTTTGACGTCTTATAAAGACACACAAATTCGGGTGCAAAATTACAAAAAAAAAATGACATATGCAAGCATATGCCATTAAAATATTCAAAAAAATGCTTTTTACGCTTCTTTGTTGAGGTTCATTTCCATCGTGATATGAGGAATTCCCGCTTCGATGAAAATGTCTCCCACGGTATGGAAACCGAGGTGTTCGTAGAACGGAACGACTTGCGTTTGGGCGTGCATCCGTAGCGTTGTTCCTCCGCGGCGGAGAACGTCCGTAACAATCTGATTTATAATGTATTTGCCGTAACCTTTGTTTCTCTCAACAGTTAACATTCTACCTATACAAAAGACGCCTTTTGTTTTGTCGGGAAAGAGGCGTGCATAAGCAAGGACGAGTCCTTTCTTGCGGATGGCGAAATGGGTAGCGATGTAGTCGGTGTTATCTTCGTCCAGATAGCGAATATTCTGTTCGAGTGTGAATACTTGAAATCTCGCTTTAAGTATTTCGTATAACTCCGCAGATGACAGGTCGGAGAAAGCTTTGATTTGTAGCGTTATACCTTTTGGAAGCCTGAACGGCAGTTTTGCTTTACGCCGCTTTGCGGCGGGGTGCTGTTTCAACTGCTCGCTAATGAAGGCATAAACGAATGACCGGACAGTTACAAATCGCTTTTTTTCGGGCGTTTTGAAGGGAATGATACTCCGGTTATATGCCTCCATCCGCAGTTCCCATTCTCTCACTTGTAACGGATCCGCCATAATGGCATTCACCAAGGAATTGGTTTTCCCGAAGATAGCCCGTTGTGCTTTCTGTGCGGCAGAAGGGGTGTCTATATACTCTTTTTCAATGGTATATACATGTTCTTTGCCATTTGTAACGCGGTGCACTTCCTTGCTTGCCCGGTTCAGTTTCCCGCTTACTTTTCTGCCGTCGCTGTAGTCGATTTTTGCCATAAATCCGAATAAATTGTATATATATACTATGTATATATATAGTGTTAGTGTATAATTGTTAAATTTTTCGTTTTATCCTTGGGTTATCCTTGGGGAATCCTTGGGTTATCCTTGGGTAATGAGTCTATTCTGACTCTAAAACCGGGTGCAAAGGTACTATTTTTTTGTGACATATGCAAGTGTTGAGTTACAAAAACTGTATTTTTTTTGTTGTACTTTAGAGGGCGATGCCCTCTCTTTTAGGGCTACATAGCCGTCCCTTATGCAAGCATAGTGCCTGCTATCTATCCCTAAAAGAAGTAGAGAACTTCTACTTTTTTCAAAAATTCCGCTTAAAAACTTGCGTATGTGCAATTTTTGTTGTACCTTTGTAGCCGATTTCGTGTGCGCGTATGAGAACATTATTAGTTATAGGAGTTGTAGGAGCAGCATTTTTACTGCTGAGTGTAGGTGTGATTTTCCGGAAAGATCACAGTTTCCGGTCGCAGCATATCCATCAGAACAAACGGATGAAAGAGGACGGTATCCATTGCTCGACCGCGCAAGACAAAGAGATGCGGCGGGAGAGAAAAAACAAGATTGCAGAGGCAACCTTGAAGGGTTAAACTGTTAAATTGTCAAATCATTAAAAACAAATAAAAAATATGAACAAGATTAGTATTATTGTAGAGTCAGTATTGGCAGCAGGTGTTGTTGCCTTGTTTATCCTTTTCTTCACTTACAATCCTTGGGGCAAGAAGAGCGCCAGCGCGGATGTGGAGGCTCAAGGCGAGTTGTTGCCGATAGCTATCGTTAACACCGATTCCATTTTGAGCCAATACACACTTGCCGTAGAGTCCACCGACAAGCTGCAGAGCCAGTATGAGGAGTCTATGGTCAAACTGGACACCAAAGCCAAAGCGTTCCAGAAGGAGTATGAGACCTTCCAGCAAGACGTGCTGAATTTCCAGAAGAAAGTGGAAGCAGGTGCATTCCTGAGCCGCGAGCGCGCAGAGAGCGAGCAAGCCAAGTTGCAGAAGAAAGATCAGCAGTTGCTTGCCAAACAACAGGATCTGGAGAACCTGCGTCAGAAACTGAGCAACGACTTTATGAACCAGCAAGCCGCGTTGACCCAGCAGTTGCAAGACTCCGTACAGGCTTATCTGCGCGAGATGAATGCTGACGGTCACTATCACCTGATTCTGAATGACGCCGTGCTGATGAACAAAGTAGCGGGTTACGACATTACCGAAGAAGTGGTAGAGGCGCTGAATAAGAGATACAAGAAGAATTGAGAATTGAGAATTGAGAATTGAGAATTGAGAATTGAGAATTGAAAATAAGTGAAAGGTGAAAGGAACATAGATTTGAGATTGTTAGGGCTGATGGTCCTTTCAATTTTCAGTTTCCAGTTTTCGACCGTGCAAGCACAGCGGATCCCGGAGGCGATAGAGTACACGGAGATATATGATTTTCTGGAGGAGTTGACGACGGACGGTGTTATTGCGTCCAATGCGGCAGTCAAACCATATACCCGTGATCATATCGCCCGGTTGCTCGCCGAAGCGCAAAGCAAGGATTCGCTTCTGAACAAAAGGCAGAAAGCGGATTTGCAGTTCTATATGCAAGATTATGCGCTGGAACTGGACACTTTGCCGACCTATTATAGTTACGGGCACCGGCATGTGACGCAATGGATCACGAAGGTGTCGAACCTGTCGCTGGCGGATCCGAGTCTGCATATCCTGACGAAAGACAAGATCTTCAAGATGCGCGTCCGTCCGATCTTAGGCATGGACCTGAGTTACAACCGCAAGGGTCTGCTGATGCACCGTGTGTATGGCGCGGAGATCCAGATGGATATAGCCAAACACCTGAGTATCTGGGGTTCTATCCGCGACAACAGCTGGAGCGGTCAGGGCGTACAAGGATCGAAGATTCATTTCGGCTGGACAGCTGACGGGAAGCCGAATCCGGCGCTGAACGATATTCCCGGTGTGCAATACAAGGAAGCGAACTACGGAGGTGATTTTTCGGATTCGCGCGGCGGTATCTCGCTTTACGCATGGTGGGGTAGTATCGGCGTCCAACGTGAGCGTATCACTTGGGGCGATGCGCAACATTGCTCCAATATCCTGTCCGCTCATAATCCGGCAGTACCGATGGTAACGCTGCAACTGACACCTTGCAAATGGTTCCAATTTGATTATTTCCATGCCTGGTTGCCATCGAATGTGATAGACTCAACGTATTGGTATGTTGAGCAACAGACAGCCGGCGGCACGCAGCGTGAATACCGACCCGCCAACAAATTCATGGCAGCAAACATGTTCACCTTCATGCCGATCAAATACATCCAGTTCAGTTTCGGTAACTCCATCGTTTATGCCGAACGGAACGTGCAAGCCGCGTACTTTATCCCGATAGCCTTCTACAAATCGCTGGACCATTTGTTGACCAAGGGCTTAGGAACAGAAAACCAGAACTCACAGGCTTTCGCGACCATAACTATCCGTCCGACGGACCATCTAAGGCTATATGGTTCGTTCTTCCTGGACGAGTTCAAGTTCGCCCGTTTGAAGAAATCAAATCCGGAGAAGAACCCTGTTTCTTATCTTGTGGGTTTCAACTGGAGCGGCTGGCCGGTGAAGGGTCTTGCCCTGCGCGGCGAGTTCATGCGCAGTTATATCGCGACCTATGAACACTCCATCAAAGTGCTGGACTACACGTCCAACAGTTACCAGATGGGGCATTATATGGGTTCCAACTCCCAGAGTATATGGGTGCAGTTGAGTTACCGTCCGACGCGCAGTCTTCGTCTGACGCTGGACTATACCAACGACACCAAATACACCGCCTACGATTATATCCGCGGCGACATCCGTACCATCATCTCTCAAAAGCCTTTCGACCAAGTGATCTGGCGTAATGACGAGGTGAAATTCCGTGCACTTTACGAGGTGTTCAACAACTGCTATGCGCACGTAGATTTGTGCTACAATCATGCGCGAGCGGGCGAGCAAACAGATTTAAACCTGTATTCGCCTGTATATCTGCAAGGAAAGAATGTGACGTTCTCCTGCGGACTGAGCTTCGGATTCTGACGGTCGCAAAGGCGATGTTAAGAGACAAAACTGTTAAAATGTTAAATCGTTATATTAATGAAAAAAGAGATTCAATTTAGTTTGGTTTACCGCGACATGTGGCAGAGTAGCGGAAAATACGTGCCGCGCAAAGACCAATTGGCCAAGATCGCGCCTGTCATCATAGATATGGGTTGTTTTGACCGTGTGGAGACGAACGGCGGCGCGAGCGAACAAGTGAACCTGCTGTACGGCGAGAACCCGAACCAGGCAGTCCGTACGTTCTGCAAACCATTCAACGAGGCCGGTATCAAGACCCATATGCTGGACCGCGGTCTGAATGCGTTGCGTATGAACCCAGTGCCGGCGGATGTAAGGCAGTTGATGTACAAAGTGAAACACGCCCAAGGGACGAATATCACCCGTATCTTCTGCGGTCTGAACGATCCGCGTAATATCATTCCGTCTATCAAATGGGCGAAAGCAGCCGGCATGACCGCTCAGGCAACGATGTGTATCACTTATTCGAAAGTGCATACCGCCGAATATTATATCAACCTGGCGGAGCAACTGATCGAAGGCGGCGCGCAGGAGATATGTTTGAAGGATATGGCCGGAATAGGCCGTCCGCATATGCTCGGCGTGATCGTTGCCGCCATCAAAGAGAAACACCCGGATATCATCATCCAATATCACGGTCATACAGGTCCGGGCTTCTCGGTAGCTTCCATGCTGGAAGTAGCTAAAGCCGGCGGCGACGTGCTGGACGTAGCCATGGAGCCGCTGAGTTGGGGTAAGGTTCATCCGGATGTGATCACTATCCAGGCGATGCTGAAAGATGCCGGATTCCTGGTAAAAGATATCAATATGAAAGCCTATATGGAGGCGCGCAGTCTGACGCAGTCGTTCATCGACGATTTCCTGGGTTACTGGATAGACCCGAAGAATGCTTTGATGACGTCGTTGCTTGTAGGCTGCGGTCTGCCCGGTGGAATGATGGGAAGTCTGATGGCGGATCTCAAAGGCATGCATGCGGCTATCAATGCCAACCTCAAGAAGAAAGGCGAGAAAGAGCTGAGCGAAGATGAGTTGCTCGTGCAACTGTTCGACGAAGTACAACGTATCTGGCCGATGCTCGGTACTCCTTGCCTCGTAACGCCATTCAGCCAATATGTGAAGAACGCTGCGCTGATGAACCTGTTCAGCCGTTCGATGGGTGAGAAAGATTTCACCCGTATGGATCCGGCGATGTGGGGTATGATCCTCGGAAAGAGCGGCAAACTGCCAGGCGAGCTGGCTCCGGAGATTATAGAGTTGGCGAAAGAGAAGGGATTTGAGTTCTACACCGACGATCCTCAAAAACTATATCCGGATGTGTTGCCGCAGTACATCAAAGAGATGAAAGAGTTAGGTTGGGACCGCGGTCAAGACGACGAGGAATTGTTCGAGTTCGCCATGCACGACAAACAATACCGCGAGTATAAATCCGGCTTGGCTAAAGAGCAGTTCAACAAGGATCTCGCCGAGAGAATGCAGAAAGCCGGCAAGGAAGTGCCGGAGGAACTGCGGAAGTATATAACCTCTCCCCAGCCCTCCCCTCAAGGGAGGGAGCAGAAGGCTTCCGAGGATGAGATGGCGGCTGTGGCGATGGCGCTGCATCTGGCGCAAGGCAAGCAGCACAAAGAAGGAATTATCGAACTGCCGAGAGTTCATTCTACTGCATGGAACAACAAACATTTTATACTGAAATAATCATGAAGAAGTACAATTTTAATGCGGGTCCGAGTATTCTCCCGCAAGAAGTAATCAAACAAACCGCAGAAGCAGTACTCGATTTTCAAGGTGAGGGCCTTTCCGTCTTGGAAATCAGCCACCGCGCCAAGTATTTCCAACCCGTCATGGACGAGGCAGAAGCGCTGATGAAAGAGCTTTTGAATGTTCCAGAGGGTTATCGCGTACTATTCCTCGGCGGCGGTGCAAGTTTGCAATTCTGCATGGTTCCGTTCAATATGCTGGAGAAGAAAGCCGCGTATTTGAATACCGGTGTATGGAGCAAGAAAGCGCTGAAGGAAGCCAAAGGTTTCGGTGAGGCGGTAGAAGTAGCTGCTTCTACAACGGATATCCCGACGGATTACGAGATACCGCAGGACGCCGATTATTTCCATATCACGACCAACAACACCATTTTCGGAACAGAGATCAACGATGAGAAACTGGCAGAGATATACAAGAAAAAAGGCAATGTACCTCTGGTAGCCGATATGAGTTCGGATATCCTGAGCCGCCCTGTAGATGTGAGCCAGTATGATATTATCTATGGCGGCGCCCAGAAGAACCTGGCTCCAGCCGGTGTAACGTTTGTCATCATTAAAGAGAGTTGTCTGGGCAAGGTAAGCCGTTATATCCCGACGATGCTGAATTATCAGACTCATATCGACGGCGGTTCGATGTTCAACACCCCTCCTGTACTGCCGGTTTATACAGCTCTGCTGACCTTGCGCTGGCTCAAAGCCAACGGCGGCGTGAAATGGATTGAGGCGCGCAACAAGGCGAAAGCGGATCTGCTGTACAAATGTCTGGACGAGAGCAAGTTGTTTATGCCGACGATCTCGAAGAAAGAAGATCGCAGCCGCATGAATATATGCTTCGTGCTCAAACCCGGTTACGAAGAGCTGCAGGACGATTTCTTCAAGTTTGCCACCGAGCGCGGCATGGTAGGAATCAAAGGTCACCGTCTGGTAGGCGGATTCCGCGCTTCCTGCTACAACGCCATGGATATCGAAGGCGTTCAGGCGCTCGTTGATTGCATCAAAGAATATGAAAAACTGCATTAATTATGGGATTCTCTTATCTTATTCCAGTGGGACACCCTGTGAACCATACTAAGGGTAAGACAATAGAGCTCATTACATTAGTAAAAACTATGAAAGTATTAGTAGCAACAGAGAAACCCTTCGCGAAAGTAGCTGTGGACGGCATCCGTGAAGTGGTGGAGAAGGCGGGATACGAACTCGCGCTTCTGGAGAAATATACCGACAAACAACAGTTACTGGACGCAGTGGCAGATGCAGATGCACTGATTATCCGTTCGGATGTGGTAGATGCTGCGGTATTAGATGCCGCCAAGCAACTGAAAATCGTCGTCCGTGCCGGCGCAGGGTATGACAATATCGATCTGGAATCCGCCACGGCTCACAAGGTAGTGGCAATGAACACTCCCGGTCAGAACAGTAATGCCGTAGCAGAACTGGCTCTGGGTCTGATGGTCTATGCTGTCCGTAATTTATACAATGGCACAAGCGGCACCGAGCTGAAAGGCAAGAAACTGGGTATTCATGCATTCGGAAACGTAGGCCGCAATGTAGCACGTATTGCGCAAGGCTTCGGCATGGATGTATATGCTTATGATGCATATTGTCCGGACGAGGCAATGACGGCAGCCAATGTCAAACCGCTACATTCCGCAGAGGAATTATACAAGACCTGCGACATCGTGAGTCTGCATATCCCCGCAACAGCAGAGACTAAAGGCAGCATCAATCATGATCTTGTCAACCTCATGCCTAAAGGTGGTGTTTTAGTCAACACAGCCCGTAAGGAAGTGATTGACGAGGAAGGTCTGATAGCCCTGATGCAAGAGCGTGCAGACCTGAAGTACATGACTGATATTATGCCCGTAGCAGATGCGAAGTTCCGTACATTATTCGAAGGACGATACTTCGCAACACCCAAGAAGATGGGTGCACAGACTGCAGAGGCGAATATCAATGCCGGTATTGCCGCTGCCAGACAGATTGTGGATTTCATCCAAAACGGTAACACACGTTTTCAGGTAAACAAGTGAAAAGGTATCTGATTGCCATATTATTGACGCTTGCGGTAGTTGTGTCATACGCCTCCGATGTGGAGTGTGTGGGCACGGCTACGCAGGTGGTCAAGGGAAATGACACTACGTTCATCTTCCGCGATGAGATCCATATGCGCTCCACCGTAGGTGATGTGGACTGGTATAGGGCAGACGGCTCGCTTTACGCATCCGGAACCAGTGATATCTATCCGGACGAAGGATGCTATCGGGTCAACAACACGCATTTCTGTGTACAGTTATATGCGGGTATAGATGATCTGGATTTTACCATCGAGCCTTCATGCGAAAACACCATCCTGCGTGTGACAGGTGACATAACATCGCGCGCGCACACGTATTCCTTATTCTATAATGCGTTGGCATGGAATACGGAGGCGTGGGTGGATTCCGCGGCGCACGAGACGGGCGATCTGAAGAATACGATTTTGTTGCCGCCGCTCTATGGTCCGACACCGGTACGTTTGTCTTACGATACAGAGATCCGCTCGGCTCTCGGGCTGGATTCCGCGTGTGTAGAGGTAGAGTTTCCATTGGACAGTGTTAAGGCTGTGAAGATGGAACTGACTTCATTGGCAACAGCGCGCGGTTCGGAAGACGAACGTAGTAATGAGCGCAACAGACCTACCAGCCAGAATCTTATTCAAGGGTCCGAGTACAGCGGTCCGCTTGAGGTGGCGTTTTATTCCAATCCGACACCCGGAGTTCAGTTCTACCAGTGGAAAATATACAAATCCACCGAACTTCTGGTAACCCGGAACGCTCAGGATATCCGCTATACATTCTCCGAACCGGGAGCGTATAGGGTGGTATGCGCAGTGAATAATGCTTATTGTACATCGGATTCCTCTGAGGTGGCGGTGCAGATATCGGAATCTTATCTGGCTGTACCTAATGTCTTCACGCCAAACGGCGACGGCAAGAACGATGAGTTCCGCGTTGCCTATCGCTCGTTGAAGGAGTTCCATTGCTGGGTTTACAACCGATGGGGCAAGTTGGTTTTCGAATGGACCGATCCGGCAAAAGGATGGGACGGTACGATAAACGGCCGTCCGGCAGCAGAGGGGGCGTATTACTATGTGATACGGGCCTTGGGTACTGATGCAGCGAAGAACGCCGGATATAGTTCCAAGATCTCTTACACGAAGAAGAAACTGGGAGCAGACGAGTCGGTGATAGGTGTGTATCAGATGAGCGGAGACATCAATCTGCTGCGAGGGAAATAATATCTATTAACTTCGATATATCGACATATCGGTATATCGACATATCGAAAAAACAATGAGAAAATTGATGCTTATGGCTTTAGCCACTACCGTAATGGCAGCGACTGCTGCTACGAACCCGTTCTTTGACTACAAGAACTGGAAGACACCACACGGCACATATCCGTTTAACGAGATTCATGCGGAACATTATATGCCGGCTTTTGAAGAAGCGATGAAGCAAGGTCTGCAGGAGATAGACGATATCGTTAACAATCCGGCAGCTCCTACTTTTGCCAACACGATTGAGGCTTACGAGGCCTCCGGAGAGATGCTTTCCATCGTTGCCGGATGTTTCTATAACCTGACGTCCGCCGAGACGAACGATACGCTCCAGCAGATTGAGATGGAGTTGAGTCCCAAGATGTCGGAGTATTCCGCAACGATCCGTCTGAACGAAGGTCTTTTCCAGCGCATCAAAGCCGTTTATGACCAGCGTGCCAAACTGAAACTGAATAAGGCACAGGTCAAATTGCTGGAAGATATCTATGAATCCTTTGCCAACAATGGTGCAAACCTCTCGCCGGAGGATAAACAGATATATCGCGAGTTAAGCGCCAAACTGAGCAAACTGACCCTCCAATACGGTCAGAACGTGCTGAAAGCCACCAATGCCTGGACCATGCTCATCACCGATGAGGCACAGCTGGCGGGTCTGAACGACGACACCAAAGCCATGCTGCGTGCTAATGCAGAGAAGAAAGGGCTTGAAGGATGGCTCCTGAACCTCAAACCGACGACTACGATTCCGGTAATGCAGGATCTGGACAACCGTGATATTCGCCGTGAGCTTTATATGGCGAACGCCGGCAAATGTGTTGGAGGCGAGTTTGACAACACCGCGATTATTGTGGAGATCGTGAACACCCGTCTGGCACTCGCGAAACTCTTTGACAAAAAGAACTACGCGGAGAAATCTCTCTATAAGACTATGGCAGAGAAACCGGAGACCGTTTACAGCCTCTTGGACCAATTGCGCGATGCGTATATGCCGGCTGCACGCGAGGAGGTAAAGGAAGTAGAGGATTATGCCCATGCGCACGGATTCTATGCCAATCATCTGCAACCATGGGATTTCAGTTATTACTCCAAGAAACTGAAACAGGAGAAATATGCTATTTCAGACGATGACCTCCGGCCGTATTTCGAGTTGGAGAATGTCAAGAAAGGTGTGTTTGGCCTGGCGGAGCGGCTGTACGGACTGAAGTTCAAGGAGAACAAGAAGATCCAGGTTTATAACCCGGAAGTAACTGCCTATGAGGTATTTGACGAGAAGGGTAAATTCCTGGCTGTTTATTATGCTGATTTCCATCCGCGGGACGGAAAACGCGGCGGAGCATGGATGAATGATTTTCAGCCGCAGTATATCAAGGGTAGGAAAGATCACCGTCCGCATATCGTGAACGTCATGAATTTCACGCGTCCGACTGCAGAGAAACCGGCTCTCTTCACGTATGATGAGGTGCGCACATTCCTGCATGAGTTCGGCCATGGCTTGCATGGTATGCTGACGCGTTGCCAATATGCGGCACAGAGCGGAACCAACGTTCCGCGCGACTTCGTAGAATTGCCATCGCAGTTCAACGAGAACTTCATCGATGAGAAGGAGTTTCTTGATACTTTTGCCAAACATTATATCACGGGTGAGCCTCTTCCGCAAGAGCTACTGGATAAGATGCACGCTTCTCAGACTTATCATGCAGCGTATTCATGCGTACGCCAGCTCAGTTTCGGCTATCTGGACATGGCATGGCATATGTTAGAGAAACCATTTGAGGTAAATGAGACTATCGGTACGGTAGAATCGGTTGTCCGCTTCAGTGACGAAGCGATGAAGCAGGTGCAGGTATTGCCTAATGTACCGGGAACGCAGATGTGTTGTGCGTTTACGCATATCTTCTCCGGAGGATACGCAGCCGGCTATTATAGCTATAAATGGTCAGAACTGCTGGATGCCGATGCTTTCTCTGTTTTCAAAGCGGCACAACAAAAGAAAGGCGGCACAATCTTTGACAAGAAGGCCGCCAAACGATTCCGTGAGAACATCCTGGAGAAGGGTGGAACGGAGAAAGCGATGGATCTGTACAAACGTTTCCGCGGTGGAGAACCTACCATTAATGCGCTGTTGGAGCGCGATGGTATTAAAGCACGGGAGATAAAATAAGTTAACTACGCTAACTATGCAAGCGTGCATGAGTGCCAACGTGTGAACAAGTACAATAATCTGAGGACGACGGAGTAGTATCTCCGCTCCCTTCCATAAACAAACGCAGGACAAAATCCTGCGTTTGTTGTTTTAATTTGTAAACATCCGGTTTCATAAAGTTAATAGGTTTTAGGTTTAATGGCAATAGCCGCTGATAATTCTCTTTGTCTTAAATTCGATGCAAAGGTAGTTCTTTTTTGTGAACTATGCAAGTAAAAAATCAGAAATGTATTCACAATAAAGGTGAACACCTTGCAGGTGTATTTTATTCACAAATCTACTATTCACAAATCGCATAATACTGCTTATATTCCGGAATTTTCACAAAAAAAGACCAAAAAGAGTAGAGTAGTTATCCTTATATATAAATCACAACTGAAGTACTCCTGATCAACACTGTTTAACGCGCGCAATATACACGTATTGCGTGCATGTAAGTTATTGTAAATCAACGCGAAATAGTTTTAAGTAAAATATTACTTTAATGTGTTTCTAGAGAAATGTGTATATGTCCCAAATATCCATGTTTGCATGGTGAAAATTATAGTTAAATCACTTAAAATGAAGCGTTTATGACATTTGTGTTAAGTGTAATAGAAATATTATATGGTGCTTATGCCTGAGTATTCGGTGGCAGGCGGCTTATTGAACCAAGCAAAATGTTCCACGGATGTGGTGCTGTTATTTGTGTACACAGATGTATTTATGTGCATTTCACAAATGTATCAAAATAATTCACAAAAAGTTTTGTATATATTTGTGTATTTCGATGTTTTTTTGTATCTTTGCACACGATTTGGTATATGTGCTCTAAATCGCTGAGAATTGAATATTTTTAAAGAATTATATTATGAATGAAAGAGAACGCATTGACGCTGTGCGTAAATCGATGAATTTGTCTGCGCGCCAGTTTGCTGAAGAGATCCATGTACGTCCCGGAACGATCAGTAATATGATGGCGGGACGCAATAATCCCAGTCTGGATGTGATGAAGCGTATAATGGAGCGTTACCCTACGCTGAATCCGGAGTGGCTTATCTTAGGCGTAGGCGAAATGTGGCGTACGGCTCCTGGACAAGAAGCCGGTTTGTTTGATAGTCTGGCACCGGAAGGAAAAAGAAGCACTACGCCGTTGCGTACTGTAAAAGAGGAGCCGCAGACTCCTGCAGCTCCTCCTAAACAAATCCGGAATATCGTCGTTTATTATACGGACGGTACGTATGAAGAGTTTCTCAGAAATTAAATCTCTGATACTCTTGCCTTAAAGAAACGCGTTTATTGAAGCGCTTCTTTTAGCACCTCGCTGATGTCATGCACGTAATGCAGGTTCAGCCCTTTGAGATAAATCGGTGCTATCTCAGCCACGTCTTTTCTGTTGTCCTCGCAGAGAATGATATCCGTTATACCTGCTCGTTTGGCGGCGAGCAGTTTTTCTTTCACGCCTCCGATAGGCAGCACTTTGCCGCGGAGTGTCATTTCTCCGGTCATGGCGATACGGGGTTTGACGAGGCGTTTGGTAAACGCACTCACAAGCGCTGTCGTCATGGTTATTCCGGCAGAAGGTCCATCCTTTGGAATAGCACCTTCCGGCACATGAATATGAACCGAAGTCGTTTCAAAAACGGTGGGATCTATCTCCAGTTCTTCCGCATGTGCCTTGACATACCCCAAGGCAAGCGTGGCACTCTCTTTCATCACATCGCCTAAGTTTCCGGTCAGTGTCAGAGTCGGATTTTTAGAAGCCGAGAGGCTGGTCTCGATGAACAGTATTTCGCCGCCCACTTGCGTCCACGCCAAACCCGTCACGACTCCTACATATTTGTTGGTCTCCCAACTGTCACGACTGAATCGCGCCTGACCGAGATAGGAACGCACATCATCCAGCGTCACAGAGATATTATATTCCTCGCCAAGAGCCAGTTTGGTGTCGATCTTGCGGCATATAGTAGCTATCTGCCGTTCCAAGGAACGCACGCCGGATTCACGGGTGTAATCATCTATGATATGGCCGATGATCTCTTTCTTGAACTTCAACTGCGACGCTTTCAGACCATGGTTAGCCAACTCTTTCGGAATCAGATGCCGTTTGGCTATTTCTTCTTTCTCTTCCTGGAGGTATCCGGTCATTTCGATCAGTTCCATCCGGTCCAGCAGCGGACGTGGGATAGTCTCCAGACTGTTGGCGGTAGCAATAAACATCACTTTGCTCAGGTCGTAATCGACATCCAGATAATTATCGTGGAAAGTGCTGTTCTGTTCCGGATCCAGCACTTCGAGTAAGGCGGATGTCGGGTCCCCCTTGTAATCCGCGCCGATCTTGTCTATCTCGTCAAGGACAAAAACGGGGTTTGACGTTCCGCATTTCTTAATGCTGTCAATGATTCGTCCGGGAAGTGCTCCTATATACGTGCGTCTGTGTCCGCGTATCTCCGCCTCGTCATGCAGGCCGCCTAAAGAGACACGCGCATACTTGCGTCCAAGCGCTTCTGCAATGCTCTTTCCGAGACTTGTTTTTCCGACTCCCGGAGGGCCGTAAAGACATAGGATAGGGGACTTGGCAGGATGATTTTCCTTCTCTTTCTCGCTGCGAAGTTCCAGTTGGCGTTGTACGGCAAGATATTCGACGATCCTTTCCTTCACTTTGTCCAATCCGTAGTGGTCGCGGTTCAGTATTTCCTGTGCGTGCTGCATGTCATAGTTATCCTCGGAATAGACGGACCATGGCAGGTCCAGCATGGTCTCCAGATAATCCAGTTGGGTGGAGTAGTCCGGCGAGTGAGTTGGCATGTGTTCCAGCCGTTGGAGCTCTCTGTTGAACACTTCAGCGACTACCTCTGACCATTGTTTCTTGCTTGCTCTGTCGCGCAGTTCTTTCAGTTTCTGCGCACCGGTATCCGTGTCACCCAGGTCTTTTTTGATGGTTTCTATCTCTTGCTGCAGGAAATATTCACGTTGCTGTTTGTCCATTTTCTCGACGGTGCGGCGGCGGATATCTGCTTTGATATTCAGGATTTCGTTTTCTTTCTCCAGTGCGGCAAGTACGTTTGTCGCTCGCTCCATGAGAGAATCGATCTGTAGCAGTTCTTGTTTGTATTCCGTGCTGAAATGGTATATCGCGCACACATAGTTAACCAGCGATGGGGTACTGCTGATACTCCGGATGGTCATTCCGGCATCCACAGACGGGTTCTCTTTGTTGCTGAACAGTTGCAGCACCAGGTCGCGGATGTTATCTACGGTTGCTTCAAACTGCTTGTCGCCCGTTTTTGGCATTTCTTCTATGCAGACCTTCACGTTTGCCAGAAGCGGAAAGTTGGATTCTTTTTGAAAATCAACCACTTGTACGCGGTGTACTCCTTCAAAGATAGCCATCACATGTCCTTCGCCCAACTCCGGCATGGGAATGATCTGGAGCACTTGGGCGTATGTTCCTAACGTGTAGAGATCTCCGTCTCCGGTTGGTTCGTTTACTGATTCGTCTATCTGCGTGAGCACAATCAGCGGTTTTTTCTCCGCAAGCGCGGATTTGACCATTCTCAAACTGCTTTTTCGGGAGATAGCGATTGGCATCATTATTCCGGGGAAGAGTACTACATTCTTCACCGGAAGCACTTCAATCCAACTTTCTTCAATTTCTTTTATATCTTTCGTCTTTCTCATGTATCTGAGTTTATTATTTCTATACTATTCAGCTTTCTTCAATTTCTTTTATATCTTTCGTCTTTCTCATGTATCTGAGTTTATTATTTCTATACTATTTTACATAATCGCGATTAGGTTTTATTGACTGAGGGATTTGACCAGTTCGTCACTGATATTGTTGCCGATTTGCCGGCAGACGTCCTGGCTCCAGCGTTGCGCCATTGCGATACGGCCGCATGGATCTTGGACACCTTGCAACATCGCGTAAATATATCCGGCATTGAAATTGTCTCCGGCGCCAACAGTGCTTACCGTTTCTATGGCTTGGACCTCAAAAGTCTCGGTTTCATCGGCATTAAATATCCGTATGGCCTTGGCTCCGTCAGTTAGAATCAGCGTCCGGCAGAACGGTCTGACACGCTCATATATGGCTTTGCCGTCACTCAGTCCGTACAGATAGCCGAAATCCTCGATGGAACCGCGCACAATGTCCGCCAGACGCATATTTTCCTCTATATTTGACATAACCTCGGGCAAATCGGCGATATGCGTTTTCCGGAAATTGATGTCGTAATACAGCCATGCGCCGGCTGCTTTGGCCTCATGCAGCAAACGGCTCACAACACTACGAATCGCCGGATTGATCGCGAAAAAAGAGCCGAAAAGCACCACGTCATCCTTTGTAAATTCAGGCATCGGACCTTCCAACGACGCAGCCCTGTGATCCTTATAAAAGATATACTGCGCATCGTTGTTTTCGTCCAGAAAAGCCAGCGTGATATGCGATTTGGCTTGCTCATGACGGCATACATAAGCCGCAGAAACGCCATTTTCTACCAAAAACCGGCAAATCATATCTCCTATATGGTCTCCGCCTACATCTGTCACCATCGCGCAGGGCACCCCTGCCCTACCCAATGACACGATGCTGTTGTAGGTAGAGCCGCCCGGAACGGCTTTCTGAGGCTGGTCATTCTTAAAAAGAATGTCCAACACCGTCTCTCCTATGCCGATCACGCGTCTGCTCATAACTGCTTTTCAACCTTTGCGACTGCAAAGGTACTACAAAAAATGCACATATGCAAATATGCAGCTGTTTTTTTGCTGAAAAATGTGGTTAAAGGCCTTGATTTTGCTTCAGTTTTTCGCGAATTAGCGCCTGTATGAAGTTGTCAAGCTTGGAATATTGCTTTCTCACGAGCTTGCTTGAACCGATTCTGGGCTTCTTCTCAAATGGTGCTTCCGGATCCGGTCGCTTGAACTGGGCGTAGAAACGCTCGCGGTAAACTTCCAGTATTTCCCGCATTTCCTCTACGTGCGCACGTTCTTCTGCCGGCATGCCGGATAATTCTTCCTCCGTGTATTTCCCGGAGTTGATGATTTCGGACGCCATTTGTTTGCTTTGCCCGAAAATGGTAATGTTGGCGAGTTCTTCGCCTTTGGGCGGATTGGCCGCATAGTCACGAGGATGAACAATCTTGTAACTCTCCTGAACGCCTTCGCGCATCACTTTGCCGCTCGGCGCACGGAATTTCTTCTTACGCATGATAAATCCGCTGTCTTTCTGTACTTTGCCCCGCATCTCTTTGATCGGAGCTTGCAATGTTACTTGTGACATAGTCTGTTTAGATTAAATGTTATTAATGATATTAAATGTTATTAATGTTATTAAATGTTATTACTTATTTATGTTTTCTTCTTTCTTTATGTTTTCCTTTATGTTTTCTTCTTTCTTTATGTTTTCTTTCTTGTGCATTGTGCATTTCTGCCGCATCATTGCGGCAGCCCTATATCCTTATTTATGTTTTAAATTTATGTTTTCTTCTTTCTTTATGTTTTCTTTCTTGTGCATTGTGCATTTCTGTCGCATCATTGCGGCAGCCCTATATCCTTATTTATGTTTTCTTTCTTGTGCATTGTGCATTTCTGTCGCATCATTGCGGCAGCCCTAATATCTGAGCTGATCTCCCACCCTTTTCCCTCTCAAAAGGGGGTGATAAGGGGGTGATTAGGGGGTTATTACGGGGTGATTAGGGGGTTATTCAGCGTACGTTGCTATGAGGCGAACAAACCTTTAGAGGTAGACTTGCTGTCGGCTGATTCACCTCCTTTTTAGTTTATTTTTGCACGAAGAAACGGTTTTTCGTCAGGGTAGATGATTTATTTTATCATTTTTGATTTTTTTTCAAACGAGGACGATGCCATGCATAATGAGAAACTTCTTTATACATAACTCTTTCTAAACGTTCCCACCTCTGCCAGAACTGATCCCGAAGCGGATCTGATTCGTCGTACAAATTGAGTAGCGAATCCCGCTTCTTTTCAAAAGAATCCGTAACGCGATCATTATCATACGAATCCTTTTCGCGATATAGTATTTCTTCTTCATAGGACTGGCGGCGATTAACTATCTCTAATAATTGCTCACGCTCTTGTGCGATATAAAAGTCCACTTGTGCACACATAGCTTCATACCGTTTTTTCTCCTTTAATTGTTCACGTTCTTGTTCTTCATAAGCCTCTATCTGTGCACTCATCTCATCAATACGCTGCTGCATTTCCTGTTGCGCACGTTCACGTTCTTCATAAGCGGCTATTTGCGTGTTCAGTTCATCAATACGCTGCTGCTCGGACTGGCGTTCTTGCCAGGAAATATAGAGAAGCGCGGCAGCCGTTGCCAACAGAATAGCGGACAGGAGTACGGGCAAGAGGAACATGAGTCTGTTGCGACGGTTGAGGACTTTGCGCAAGGCGGCAATGTTGGCAAAATGTCCTTTGGGACAGATGTCCGGGAAGAGACGTTGCAGAGCCTCAAGGTCTTTGCGCGGGTCGTTCGGAACGGGTGTGATAGTAGCGTCTGTCGCCGAGAGCCCGAAATCAATTAGTTTGACGTTCGCGCCATTCCGAGTGATAAGGATATTGTCCGGCTTGAGATCATGGTGGACGAGTTGCAGGCTATGGATGTATTCGAGCGCATCCAGGAGTTGCGAGAACACCCGTTTCCGTGCGGCTTTGGTGGGCTTGGCGCGTAGCCATTCGCCGAGCGTCAGACCGTCAATCCATTCCTGCACGATACACCGCCCTACTCCGTCTATTTCTTCCAGAGAATAGGTGGCGGCGATGTTGGGATGGACAAGTTGGATGCCGAGTTGGAACTCCTGTTCTTGTTGTAGCCGATAGTCCGTCAGAGAGGCAGTATCCGGCGTCAGCGCCTTGAGCACGAAGCGCCTGCCATAGCGAGATGCGGTATATATCTGTGTGCGCGAACGCGTTTGCAAGAGAGAAATATCCCGCCATTCAGACGAGAAATCGGCAGGTACTATAAAACCGGATGAACTTGGACTATCTACCATTTTAGCATTTATCATTTACCAATTTTACGGAGTTCAGACCGTTTTTTGAGCCTGCGACATAAGAGATGCTCTCCTTTGTACTTGGTACTTCGTCCCTTTGTAAATTATCCAGGTACATCGGTTTGCCAACGAGGAAACAGGTGGTGTCGAAGGAATCGCCCACGTGCAGTTTGGCGTTCTCGGCTTCTTCCACGATAAAATGCGCTTCTCCTTCATATCGGAAGACACACCGTCTGTTCGGCAGCCAGGTCACCTCTACCCTGTCTCCGGGCTGCAGGTCGTTGATATGAATCCCTTCCCCCTCGAAAGCGGCGCTCTCAATGTCCGTGCGCGTGGCAAGCGAGGCTACATACGCCTCCCAGTCGGCAAAACCGAGGAATTGGGAGAGCAGGCAAAGCGTCGTGCGGCGCGTAGTGTCTGCGCCGTCGATATACCCCCAGAGACGCTTGAGCGTAGTAGGAGAGATGTTCTCATGTAGCCGTTCCCAGATGACGCCGGCGAGAAACTCAAAATCATACGGCGTGCGGATCTTGCGCTTCACCTCATGCTCAATATCCATCCGCAGGGTTGTTATTTCGGGTGCGTATTTATTCATATCGGGTGCAAAGATACAATATTTTTTTGACATATGCAAATAATTATAAAAAAACAAGGCAGACGGAATTTCCGCCCGCCCTGTTTCAGAGACAAACTAAATTCTACAAACCTAATGCATCCAACATGTCGCTGGCATCCTCCAGTGATTTTTCCGAAAAGAGAGAGATTTTGCAATAAATAGAACTACTTAAAGGTGTTTTTAGTGCAAAAAACGACTTTTCAAGGTCTTTTTTCTTTAAAAATTTGCATATTCAAAATATTTGTTGTAATTTTGCAGTCGAAATGAAATCATATTGCAATCAATTAACATCAAAAAAGAGAAGTAATTATGGCACAAACAGCAATGACTGTCCGTGTGGACAATAACGTCAAGAAGCAATTCGACGCACTCTGTGAACAATTCGGTATGAGTGTTAATACGGCAGTAAATGTCTTTATCAATGCCGTCGTTCGTACGCGCTCTATTCCTTTTACGATTAATGTCGAAGAGGATCAGACGCGCAAACGCGCACTGGAAGCGTTCTATGCCCCCCATCCGGAAACCCCAGAGTTGACATTGGATGAGATTAACGAAGAGATTCGTAAAGCCCGTCAAGAGCGTCGTGAACGCATGGAACGTGAAAAACAACAAAAAGAGATGGCATAACCATGATTTACGCTGTAATTGACACAAATGTTCTTGTGTCCGCATACATTACGCATAATGTAGAAGCAGCAACCTCAAAAGTTGTTGACTATCTGCTTCATGGGAAAATAACACCAATGTATAATGACGAAATGATGGCTGAGTATGAGGAAGTTCTTTCACGTACACATTTTCATATTAGCCCGTTGAAACGCCAAAATTTATTTGAGTATATCCGCCAAAAAGGCGTAGCTGCAGAGCGTGTGTCAGTTGATACATTGTTCACGGATGAAAGCGACCGTGTTTTCTATGAAGTGGCACTTTCTGAAGAAGACTCATTCCTTGTCACCGGCAACTTGAAGCATTTTCCGATTGATCCGCGAGTAGTCACTCCGGCTCAGATGTTGGAAATTCTGGGAGAGGAATAACTTTTTCTCTGCTATACGCCAAAGATCGTTTGCCCGTTCGCCCGCAGCGCATCGTACACGCTGTAGTCCAGGATAGCTTCCCCATTCGGTCCCAAGCCGTCCATCTGCTTGAGGCCTCCGTAACGGCTACCCATTCCGGCAGCCAGAATAAACAATGTTGGTTTCATTTATATTTGTATTTTAATATTAGTAGTCGTTACTCACTTACGGCTTGTACTTTGCCGCGCACTTTCTTATGCCTTATCCAGAGGCCGTACACCTCCGAGCAATTGCCGGCAGTGATGAAAGCCTTAATCTTGTTATTGCGGATAAAGGCCATGACGGAAGAGAACTCATCCTGAGTAAGAAGCGACTGTATCTCTACATGCTCCTCACCGCTATATCCGCCTTGCACCTTATATAACGAACACCCGCGCACGAGCTCTTTCACGATATATTCGCGGATGCGTTCCGGCTCCTCGGAAACAATACAAACGCGTTTGCGCTTGTTAAGCGAGGCCGTGAAATAATCAATAGCCAGACCATTGATCCATGTACCGAGCAGACCTATCACCACCATACGGAAATCATTGATAAAGAACGCGGTACAGCAGATAATAATTCCTCCGATAGCTACAGAAGTACCGATATCGAAATGGAGGTATTTGTTAACTATCTTACCCAAGATATCCAATCCTCCGGTAGAGGCGTTGATGCGGAAGAGTATAGCCTGGCAGATAGAGAGGAGGAGCACGAAACAGATGAGGTCAAACCATACATCCCCCGTGCCGAGTCCGCCGCTCATCACACTGTCTTTCACCCGCTCCATCACTTCGCCTGTACGACTCAGCACATACGGGTTTCCGTGTGCGTCCAGCACCGTCTGACCGGCTTGCAGCTGCGCCAGAATATCCGGTGCATCAACTATCTTATGCGTGAAATTGACATTCGGGTAGATGCGGTCCCACGCCTGGGTCAAAGGACCTAAGATCATTGCCGTATAGACCGTCTTGGCACCGAATTCGTTACCGATCAGGATAAACGCCAGCAACAGCAGAAAGGCATTGATTCCCATTACCCAATAGGAGAACGTATCGGCAGTACCGCCCATCATCGTATTCAGAACGATGGAGAGACCGGAGATAGATCCCACGATCAGATGGCTTGGCATTAAGAAATAATACACAGCGGCAGCTCCGATACTCATTCCGACAGTCATAATCAGCAGTTCCCGCCAGAACTTGAGTGTTCCTAAAGCATGCCGGAAATCCAGCACTAACTCACGCCAATAGGCACGCGTGAAATACGTTTTAAACGAAAAATCTTCCATGGTATCAGTTATTTCTGCTCCACCACCACAAGCCGCGCAGTACGTCTTGTCGTTTGGCTGAGCATGATTGTTTTTCCGGCTTTCGCCTGCTCCAAAATCTCCGGTGTAGTGCCGCGTATCGTCAGCAGCGAGAGATTTTCATTATAGGTTACATTAAAATGCGTGCAGAGTTCCTGAATGGCTTCCGACACAAAACGGGTGTTGTCCACGCAGACAGAGATGGTAACAGCGGACGACTGGATGAGTGACACTTTGAGACGGTGACGATGGATGATATCGAATATCTCGCTCAGGCTCTCCTCCAGCACAAAGGCAAAATCTTTGGCACGCATGGTAATCAGAATCTGGTTCTTCCGCCAGATATAGACAGGCACTCCGATAGGTCCCACTCCGTCATCCGCTATACGCGAACCTTCCGCCGTCGGGTCGCCGAAGGGCTTCACAAATAACGGGATATGCTTATTCTCAAGCGGACGGATGGTTTTCGGATGCATCACCTGCGCTCCCGAGTTAGCCAACTCGACCGCGTCCATGTACCGCAGAGAAGGTATCAGAACCGTATTCGGTTCAATACGCGGATCGGCATTGAGGATTCCCGGCACGTCTTTCCAGATCGTGACTGATTCGGCATCAAGATAATTCCCAAGGAGGGCTGCCGTATAGTCCGACCCTTCGCGTCCGAGTGTTGTACGCCGTCCGTCAGCCGTACCTCCAATGAATCCCTGCGCAACCACTATCTGCGGCCGGCGGGGTCTATCCCACCCTGCGCGGATAACAGCGCTACTGACGGTGTTATCCACTTTCGCCTCGCGCCATGTATCGTCCGTGCGTAGCAGTTTCGGCATATTCCACCATTCGACAGAGAGCCCTTGTTTGAGCAGATAGACCGCCACGATCTGGGTGGACATGATCTCGCCCAGCGAAACGATCTGGTCGTAATTCTCGTCGTATGAACGCTTCGGGTCATAAGGGATCTCTCCTTGCAGACGGATGTCGGAACCGGGCTGCAGGCCAAGCGATTTCATGATCGCTACGTGGAAATCAATGATATCCACCCATTGCGCCAAAGCCTCTTCCTCCTTGCCGGCATCGAGGAAAGCGACCACTCGCTCCAAGGCGTTTGTGGTCTTCCCCATCGCTGAAACGACGACCATCAAGCCATTTACCATTTGGCCATTTGCCATTTGGTCATTTAGGGCGAGACGTACAATCCGCTCCACGTTACGGACGCCTTCCGCGTCTTTCACCGATGCTCCGCCGAATTTATAGACTTTCATGGGGTATGGGTTACGGGTTACGGGTTATGGGTTAGAGGTTCGCCATACGGATAGCCGTATAGGCACCTTCAATTCCTTTGTTTCCCAGTTTACCTCCGCAACGGTCCAGCGCCTGCTGCTTGTTCAGAGTCGTCAGGACCGAGAAGACCACAGGCACTTTACCCTGGGCATTCAGCATTGCAACGCCTTGTGTCACAGACTGGCAGACGTAGTCGAAATGCGGTGTGTCGCCCTGAATGACGCAACCGATGACAATAACGGCACTCACGCGTTCCTCTTTCATAACGCGCGCAGCGCCATAGGTCAACTCTACCGCTCCCGGCACATGGAGGATATCTATATTCTCCTCCGGCACGCCGTTCTTAACGAATGTATCGACAGCACCTTGCGCCATCGCGTACGTGATCTCGTTGTTCCAGTCCGCCACTACAATAGCGTAGCGCTGACGTTCGAGAACATCAGCGCTAGGCAGTTGGGAAGCATCATATTTTGATAAATCTGTAGTCATAAGAAGTACGATTTACAAATGTACGATGTACGATATGGTACAAGGTACGATTTATTCAGCTACAGCGATGTATTTGTCGATGTCCTGTGCTTCTGCGGAAGAAGGATAGTTTTCCTTGATAGCCTTGAACGCTTTGAGTGCTTTAGCGTTCTGACCCTCGTGCAGATAAACGAGACCGGCTTTCTTCAAACTCATCGGAGCGATGACTTCGTTTCCGGATTTGGCAGCAGCCTCAAACGCTTTAGCAGCCTTGCCGTACTCCTGGAGTTCAACATAAGCGTCGCCGAGCAGCTGGTGAGCAGCCGGATCGATGTTCACGTCGTCAGCGTCAAAACGCTTCAGGTACTCTGCAGCCTCTTCGTACTCGCCTTTCTCAAAATAGCAGATTCCGGCATACAGCGCAGCCAGTTTGCCCTGCTGATAGTGCTTGTACTCGTCAGCGATAGCCTCAAAACCAATGCACTCAGCATCATCGCCCTTCAGCGCCTTGTCGAAATCTCCGGCCATGAAATAAGCCTCGGCTTTGGCGTTCTCGTTGCTTGCTTCCTGAGCATGCGGCTTGATCACGTAGTTGTTGATAGCGATAACACCCATCACTACGACAGCGATACCGCAAACAATCCAACTGATGAGGTTTGCGTTGTCCTCAATCCATTTACCAGCGCCGGTCAGCGCTTCATTTACTTCTTGCAATTGTTCGTCCTGTTTTACGAACTCTTCTTTCTTTTTTGCCATTTTATTTGTTATTTTATTATTTACAATAATAGTGTTTCCACAAATCGGCTGCAAAGTTACTACTTTTTTTCGATATATGCAAGTGCGCGCGCGTTTTTATTCAAAAAATGTATATTTTTACGAAGCCGATATTTTGATATATGGAAAAAAAGTATTATCTTTGCATCGGATTTGAAAATGTCCCGCTGCTTTGTTCTTTTCCCGCGTCGATGTACCAACGATGTCATAGGAATATCCCCCTAATCACCCCGTAATCACCCCCTTATCACCCCCTTTTGAGTGCTTGAAGCCTCTGTTTTTTTCTTGTGGAGGAATAGGCTCGCCGGTGCATCGGCGAGAGGTTGACGGATGGCGGAATGGGAAAGGAAACCCCACCCGAAGGGTTCTACGGACAGCCACCGGCAGTCCGATCGAGAAAAGCTCTTCACCCCTCAAGGGAGGGGAAAGGGGAATAGCGGCAAAGCCGTGTCCGGATCTAATCCGGACGCAATGGACAAAGAAAAGAGGTGACCTGTATGTGAGCGAAATGTTTAAACGTACTTTTGTAGGTACAAGATTATTTATTAAATAATAAATACTTTCGAGCGAAGAAATTCCAGAAAAAAACTACGACTGTAGAAATCAGTTTTGAAGACATATAATGAAGGTAACATATATCTGTCCCCACATACATTATTAGTTCATTAAAGACTAAACCAACTATTCCTATAATAGTAAAAAACAAAAATTCTTGCCATCGCTGCATTGTGCCTCTTTTCTTAAATACCCAACTAATACTGAGTAAATAGTTAGTTATAAGTCCCAAGAGAAACGCAATCGCTGCAGACAACAAATAAGGAACATTTAGAAATTCCGTTAGAATAAATAAGGTTCCATAATCTACGCAAAATGCAGCCCCACCTACAAATCCATATCGGAATAGTTGCAGAAGCGTGTTATTTGTCGGCTCTATAAACAATTTATCGAAAAACCTTTTCATTTTTTAGAAATGCTATATAAATAAACTTCCTTTCTCCCATCTCCATTATCGCTAAAACTATTAGTTCCTTCAATGGTTGAATACAACTTCTCAAAATGATATGCATCTAAATCAATGGAATCTATCTTTTTAGATGTTATCATATAAAAGTCCCTGTAATCTGTATAATTCTTAAGTAAAATATGATTTAAAGTTTCTATCTCCGAAATGGGATTCGTAACCGTTTGAAGAAGCGAACTACAATTTGTGTCATATGTTATGACAGGGCGTTCTTTCTGTATCATAGTTGATTCTATCTTATTTGCTGCGGAAACATCGTAACTATATACTTCCACCACATCTTGTAGTATGTCATATTGTGCCGGCGTATTTAATAGCCAGAAACAAATTACAATATAAGTAGTATATGCACGGATATCTTTGTTATTGCAATATGCTATCCATAGTATATATAGAATCGGGAGATATAATAAGTAAACTCGTTGAAACCACATGCAATATATATTTATTGCAAATATGATTTGCCAAACTATAGAAACAGAAGTAATCCATATACATTCTGATTTGTTTTCAGATGTTCTCCATAGTTTGTATAATAACACAATAATTGTTATATAGAGAAACAATGTAATAGGCAAATCTATCTTAGGAATTAAATGACTAATATGCTGGTGTAGCGTAGTAAATATCTGAATGTGATGTTTTTTATACACATACAGCAACCAGTCTGTAGGATGATTTATTCTGTTCATTGCAACGCTTGTCCCTTCTGCAGCATCCACTATGCCACCCATAATTTGTAAAAATGCCAGCAGAACAAGAACTATCGTTATAAGAGAGGCCCAAGCATTTTTTGTTGCTCGTTTGGTTTCTCCTTCTTTATAAGGAATATACACATTATAATATGCGAATAGACACCATAAGATCCCTACCATACCTTCCATATAGGCGTGAGTATGTGCAAGGAGCCCTATTAAGAAACAATATAGAAATGGATTCTTTTGCTTTTGATATACAATGGCAATTGCTATCAGTATAAGAGGAATTAAAGCATAGCAACGTGCAACAACAGGAAAGTAGTAGAAGAACGGACTAGAAAAAATAATAAACAATTTTCCCACAAAACTAAATTCCAGTTTGAATAACAATAACCATACTGCGCATGACATTAGAATAGAACTGGCTACATATAAAGCATGATAATCCATTCCGATGATATTGACCCAAGGCCAAACACAGAGATGCCATAGACAGAAATGACCTTCTCCACGCATTGCATTCCACAATTCAGGAAATGACAATCTATACACCATGCTCCATACGTTGTGTTCATCCCCCCATGGTTCATGTATAGAACATAGAGCAATGATCATTAATGTATAGATACTCCATACACCCCACAATATCCATTTCTTTTGTCCAAAGGATTCGATTTTTTCAATAAAATTACTTGCTTTCATGGTATTCTGTTTCTGTGTTTACATTCCAAATAGTGGATTTATTCTCACCGGAACCGGTCTTAATGAGTTCAACGGTCTCAAAAGCCGTCATCATCGAGTGGTCCATGTTGTTGTATCTATGTTGTCCGTTTCGTCCCAAGCAGAACAAATTAGGAATGGTATTAAGGAACTCCTTGACTCTGTCCAGTTGGTAATAACTGCCGTAATAGGCAGGATATGCCTTCTGTATCTTCACGTGGCATGCGTCCAGGACATCGGCCTCGTCAATAATATCTATCTTTGCCAGCTCTGCCTTTGCCATCGCAATAAAATCTGCTGAATCCATATTCCACAGTTGGTCACCCTCCGTGCAGAAATACTCCAGACCTATCCACATCGTGTTCTCATAATCTTTAACGAGGTATGGCGACCAGTTGTTGAAGATTTGCAAGCGACCAATCTTCACATCGCGTTCCTGTATATAGATCCAAGTGTCCGGTACGCGCTCTGCGTAAGTACGTAGTTTTGTCTCATTCTTGATTTTCATTTTGTTAACCAACAGGCCAACTGTGACAAAATCGCGATAAGGCAGTTTCGCTGCTATTTTTGACACATTCTTAGGGACTTCTATGCCTTGTATTGCAGGTATTAAATCTTTAATAGGCATAGTAGAAAGGAAGTAATCACAAACTATCTCGTTCGATGTACCATCATTTTGGGCTATAGTTACACTTACTACTTTTCCATCTGATACATTTACTTTAGCAACCGTGGTTTGCATATGTATCTCTCCGCCCATTTGTTTTACATCGTTAGCTACAGTTTCCCATAACTGTCCGGGACCATATTTAGGATATATGAATTGTTCAATGAGCGAGGTCTCCACTTCTGCGTTATTGTTATTACCGAAGTTCTTCCGCCACATGTCTTTTAGTACGGCTACGATGGACAAACCTTTCACTCGTTGGCTACCCCAATCTGCACCTAATTTCGACGGATGTACCCCCCATACTTTCGTGGTGTAATCTTCGAAGAACATCTCATACAGCGGACGCCCAAATCGATTTATATAGAAATTTTCCAATGAAGTCTCCGGCAATTTATGAACACATGCCCACAGATATCCGAACCCGGCGCGCATCATTCGCTCAAATCCCATATTGAGGAAGGTCTCTTTCTTCATCGAAATGGGATAATCAAAAAACTTGCGGAGGAAGAAAATCCGGCTCACGCGTCGACGCAGAAGCATCGTTCTGTCCTCTTTCTCAGGATCGGGACCGGATTGGGCAAACTTTTTCTCTGATTCATTCAGTAAAATATCATCCTTTGAAGGTTTGGATTGCAACGGCATCACTTCCTGCCACCAGTTCATCACCTTTTCGCTTTTAGAGAAAAAACGGTGTCCTCCAATATCCATGCGATTACCGTGATATTGAACAGTCTGGGAAATACCACCTATCGCATCGGTTTTCTCACAAACGACAGGCAGTATATCGGTTTGTTTCAATAGTTCGTACGCTGCTGTTAAACCGGCAGGACCTGCACCTGCGATAACTGCAACTTTCTTTTTGGGGATGTTTGTCATAATATTTAATTTTACAAGTATAAACAAAAACGCGGATTCCTTAATATTGCTTTATCGCCTTTTGAGGTCCTGAGAAAACCTTTCATTCCGAATAAGCAATGCAGAAACCCACGCTGTGTATATACAAACACACGCGTACCGAAAATAGTACACGTAGGCGTATAAACACCCCATGGACATCTACCGCTACTTGTTTTCGAGAATGAATTTGAAATTTCTCAGGTTTCAAAAGGTCAAAAACAAGCGTTTAGTAAACGCCTTTATTCAATATGTCCTCCTTTTTACATCATGAGGGATGCGTGCTGTGCCGGAGTGCTCGTAAGCACCGTCCGCAAGCGACGGATGAGGTATCCAAACCTTTGCGGCTGCAAAGGTACAAAGAATTTTTGGAATATGCAAGGAAAAGAAGTATTTTTAGACAAAAGGGCACAAAAAAAGCGTCCGTATAACATTTTTACTCGAGAAAACTTCCAGAGAATAGGATTTGAGGCCTGCTTTTTCCTTTGTAATCCGGCCACCTCATCGCTACCGTGGGCAGGAATGTAAACTGCCCCAGTCGGGTCACGGCGTAGAGTACCGGCACGCCATCAGTGAAGCAATTGCACTCGGTTCGTTGTTAATTTGTTGAGTTTTCCGGTTCCTATTTTGTTATACGAACGCTCGCGTTCGGCAACAAGTGTGCTATGGTTTATACCGCTCCGCTAAATAAACGGGCAACTTGTGCCTCCGCTCTTCGGTCCGCAAAATAATAGAATTATTTTACGTCCCGAGGGGAGTAGTGGGGATATTCGTAATTCGTAATTCGTGATTCGTAATCCGTAATTCGGAATTCGTAATTTGTTTTTTTAGTTCTGATGCCAGCCGATAGAAAAGACTATTCGGTGGGTATCAGTTCTTAAATCATTATACATTGCTGCATTTTCATGCGCAAAGAGACGCGGTTTCTGCCAGTTGAACTGATAAGCCAGCTGACAAATCATATGCTTACCTCTATAGCCGACCGCCAGCGAAGCATATTGCGACAGCGCGGGTAACTGATAGTAAGTGTCCTGACGATCGAAAGACGGATCCATCGGTACTTTTCTATCTTCCTTGCTGAAACTGCTCTCGCAAGCATATCCGGCATTGATATACATTCCCATAACCGGAATAACCTCCACTCCTGCGCGGAGCGAATGAATACTCTCCCGCTCTCTGGCGTACGAATAGTTATATTGCAGCGCCATAAGCGCGTATGCTCCTACCTGGAATGCCACTGAAGTAGAAAGACGGAGGGGTTGATGGAAATGACTGTCCGGTCCGCCCTGGTCCGGTGCATAAGAATAACGCAACGAGTCCGTCTGCGCAGCAAAAGTGCCAGTTGATGACATTCTGATTGAACCTACAGAAGGTGTCTGCAGTCCCACACCCAGACGGAGCCAGCGCAGAGGACGGTATATCACACCTGCCGTAAAATTGCACCCTGCCCCGGAATAAACGAGAGAAGATTTGTTCTCATTATAATAGTTCTTTCCTTCCGCATTCTTTTCGTTGAAATCCTCGGTATAGACCGCTCTGGAAGACCAGAGGTAAGACTGCACCTGCAATCCAAATCCCACATACACCTGATCTATACAATTGAATGCCCAATGGAAGGAATACTGGTCCACATAGCCTGTTTCGGTAAGACTCAAATGGTTTCCCGCATTCGTTGCATTCTCACCAAACGGTATTCCCATTGAGACTCCTCTGTCTGCAAGCAGACCACCCAAAGAGGGACTGTTGTACGCACTCGCCTCGTAATTACGATTGAACGAATGAAGGCGGTTGTAGGAAAACATGACATTATGGAACTGGATGCCTTTTCCGATGATATTAGGCGTAGGCAGACTGATCACGCCCGACACCTGCGGCATGAAAAAGTACGTCCTCGCACCATAATTGCCTGTTCCCGTCTGGCGCATTCTATCAATCGCGACACTTGACGTAACCAAGATCTCCGCACGGCGGTACAGCCCCAGTCCGGCAGGGTTATCCTGGACGGAAGAAGGGTCTCCTCCGATAGCAGACATCGCGCCTCCCATACCCACATAACGCGCCGTACCAAGAATAGTGCGCTCGGAAAGGCGGCTGTAATCCTGCGACCAAGTACAAAGGGACAAAGTACCAAGTACCAAGGTTAATATGTACCGGAGATTTCTCATCGTTTGATACGGACAGTAATGGTAGTATCCTGAACGTTGGTATATTCAAGAGAGGGCGTGGTCGGAGTAGCAGAACTAGTAGAACTAGAGGAGCTAGTAGAAGTAGAAGATTGTTGAGCCGTCTGAGCTGCAGCTGCAGCCATCTGCTCCGCTTTATCCATCCAGTGGTAAGCATCATCCAACGGCGCCTGCGAAGCACAGGCGGTGAGGATAAAGAGCAATAAGCCTACCCCAACCCTCCCTAAAGGGAAGGAGACAGAGCGTAATATTTGGACAAATTTCGACATTTCGATATTTCGATATTTCGGTTTTTTGTTAAATCTTTCTAAAACCGATTATTTCGCGTACTTCTTCTATCGTTTTCTCCGCACGTGCAGAAGCAGCTTCCGCTCCCTGGCGCATGATACGGTCCAACAAGGCATCATCCGATGAATAAGCGGTTATCTTCTCGCGGATAGGCGCTAACAGTTTGTTAGCATCCGCCGCCATCTGTTTCTTCATATCTCCGTAGCGGATCTCCATCCGGTTATAGAGGTCGTTGTAATACTCCGTTGCCTCAGGTCCGCAGAGTAGTTCGCAGAGGGTAAAGAGGTTTTGGATGACTTCCGGCTTCTCCTGGTTGAGCTGGGTCGGTCCCTGGTCCGTTACAGCGCGCATGATCTTCTTTGTGACCGTTTTCTCATCGTCACAGAGATAAAGACAGTTGCCCTCGGATTTACCCATTTTACCTGTACCGTCCAGTCCCGGCACTTTAACCGCCTTGTCTGCAAAATGGAAAGAAGCCGGTTCCTTGAAGTACTCCACTCCATAGATTCTATTGAATCTACGTGCAAAGAGACGCGCCATCTCCATATTCTGCTCCTGGTCCTTACCGACCGGCACTTTGTCCGCCTTGTGCATAAGGATATCCGCCGCCATGAGACAAGGATAAGTCAGCAGTCCGGCATTGACGTTATCCGGCTGTTTGCGCACTTTCTCCTTAAAAGAAGTAACACGCTCCAGTTCGCCCAGATAAGCGTTCATATTAAGATAGAGATACAGTTCGAGAACCTGTTTGACATCCGACTGCACATAGATAGGCGCTTTCTCCGGATCAATGCCGCAAGCGAGATACTCGCTGAGGATCGTTTTGACAGAATTGCGGATATTCTCCGGCGTAGGGTGTGTCGTAAGCGAATGCCAGTCCGCAATAAAGAACATGCAGTCGTATTCATCCTGCATCTTCACGAAACTCTTCACCGCCCCGAAATAGTTACCGAGGTGCAAATTGCCCGTCGGGCGTATGCCACTAATAACTCTTTCCATATTAAATCTCAATCGGTAATTGACGATAGATCGGCTGCGAGAGAGCCGTAAGTGTAGTTGTATCCGCTACACCCGGAATAGCCTGAATCTTGGTGTTCAGGAGCGAGAGGAGGTGCTCGTTATCATGCGCAAAGACCTTAATCAAGATACCAAAAGCGCCCAGAGTATATTGCGCTTCGACCACCTCCGGTATCTGCTGCAAAGCAGCAATAACCTGGTTGTACATCGAGGCTTTCTCCATCGTAATACCGATATAGACGCAAAGTTGGTAGCCCAAGGATTTGGGTTGCACATGATAACTGGAGCCTGTAATCACTCCGTTATCAAACATTTTCTGGACACGCTGATGCACCGCTGCGCGACTCACGCCGCATTGCTCCGCCACATCTTTGAAAGGGATGCGTGCACTCTGAGTAATAATCTTGAGAATTTTACGATCTAATTCGTCAATCTTTTCCATTATTTTGTATAAAATAAAAATTTCTTAGCCTTAAAGGCCCAATAATTTGATTTTTGCTGCAAAGTTAGTGTTTTTTTTGGACATGTGCAAATTTTTTTGTACTTTTGCAGCAAATTTAGTAACAAAATGACACTTGAAGAGTATATTTCCGTCCATTCGACTCCGGAAAACGAAGTTCTGGAATCCATCACACGCGACACGTACGTTCATATCCTAAACCCGCACATGTTGAGCGGGCACGTGCAGGGGCGCGTGTTGAGTATGATCAGTCACATGATCCGCCCCAAGCATATTCTGGAGTTAGGTACCTTCACCGGCTACTCTGCCCTCTGTCTGGCAGAGGGTCTCGCCGAAGGCGGCGAACTGACCACCATCGAGCATAACGACGAACTGGAAGAAACCATCCGGCGCAATCTGGAGCGTTCTCCTTTAGGCGGACGGATCCGGTTAATCATCGGAGATGCGGCAGAGGTGATAAGCCGTCCGATGTCAGATGTCAGCAGCCGGATGTATGATCTGGTATTCATTGACGCCGACAAGCGGGAATACTGCACATATATAGATGCCGTTTATCCTTTAGTGCCGGTAGGCGGATTTATTCTGGCAGACAACACACTTTGGGACGGACATATTATCGATCCCGCCTACGACAAAGACAAACAGACTCTGGGTCTGAGAGCATTCAACGAGAAAATAAAAGAGGACGACCGCTTTGAGCAGGTCATCCTCCCTTTACGAGACGGACTCACGATCATCCGCAAAGTGCGTTAGAGCGTTAGAGCTTCTTCCCATGTATAATCGCGTTCTTCCGTTTCCGACGGAAGGTATCCCATTTCGGCTTTCGCTTTCTCTTGCGGGAAAGTGAAATAAGTACAGGTACACTCGCACAAGAGTTCCCCTTCCGCCGAATAGATTTCCCCCTGCACGATCGCTATATTCCGGCGCATCTCTTTGAGAAATCCGCGCAGTTTGATATAATCCTGCAAGGTAGAAACGGGTTTGTGATAGCGCATCTCCATCTTAGCCGTCACGCCGGCTGTTTTCAGTTTATGGAAGACCACCCAACCGCATACTTCGTCCAACAAAACAGCCTGCACTCCTCCATGGAGCGTGTTGATCCATGACTGGTGGTTCTGCGTGGGACGCCAGATAGAAATGATGTCCTCTCCGTCTTCAAAGAAACGCATCCTTGTACCTATCGGGTTGTCGGGACAACAGCCGAAACAATTATATTCCGGCATAACGGTCCATGGATTGATGATTCTTTTCATTGCAAACAGTTATCCAATGCGTCCGTAATGGCTTTTTTATCCAGATGCTGTCCTATGAAGACCAGTTTCTGCATTCTATCACCGTATTGGTCATCCCAGTCTTTGCGGAGCTGCGGATCATCCGCCATGAGTTGCATCAATTCCTCTTTTGGCATGGTAGCAAACCATTCTCCGGCTTTCCGGAGGTTGAATTGGCGGCCAGCTTGTTCAAAGAGATAGCACATATCGTACTCTTCTGCAAAATAGCACATACCTTTGCAACGAATGACGTTTTGTGGCCAATGGGCAGAAACGAACTCATCAAACATCCCAAGATCGAAAGGCTTGCGCGCGAAATATACAAAGGTCTCAATGTCATATTCCGCGAGGTGGTCATGCTCCCCGTGCTCATGATCATGGTGGTGATGATGGTGATGTTCATGTTCATGTTCATGTTCATGCTCATGTTCATGTTCTTCGTGATCGTGGTCATCGTCATCATCGTCGTCGTCGTCATGGTGATGGCGAGCGTCTTCTATTTCCTGAATCCACGTAGCGGAAGTAGCGACCTTGTCGAAGTCAAAAAGTCCGGTATTGAGGATCTTCTCAAAGGGCACATCGCAGTAGTTCGTTTCAATAATCTCCGCGTGCGGCTGGATGGCGCGAATAATCGCCTTGACGTGCGCCAACTCGTCTTCGCTTACTTCGGAAGCCTTGTTTAACAGAATAATGTTGCAGAACTCAATCTGCTCCGTTACCAGCGCAGCGAGGTCTTCTTCTTTTGTCACATAGCGCAGTTTATCGCCATTTCCGAACTCGTCACGGAGACGCAGAGCATCCACAACGGAACAGATACAATCGAGTGTCGGCAGACCGTCTTTGGCAAACTGCGGTACCATCTGTGCATAGGAACAGAGCGTCTGCGCAATAGGAGCCGGTTCGCAAATACCCGAAGCTTCTATGACGATATAGTCATATGCTTTTTGCGCCGCGAGTTCGTGCAGTTGGTTAATAAGGTCTGTCTGCAACGTACAGCAGATACATCCGTTCTGAAGGGCAACCAGCGAATCGTCTTTCTGGCTCACTACTCCGCCCTGCTGAATCAAGGAAGCATCAATATTCACTTCCCCGATATCATTGACAATAACCGCAAAACGAATTCCTTTATTATTCGTCAGAATGCGGTTCAAAAGTGTTGTCTTGCCGCTACCGAGGTATCCGGTAAGCAGCAAGACAGGAATTTTATTAATCGTTAACATATGTTACGTAATCTTGATAATATTTATCTACAAACTCAGTTTGTTTATAGCGCTCACATGTCTGGAGGACGTAGGAGAGTATAGCCGCCTCACGGTTAGTGGTCGATTCCATAACGCGTCGTTGCGCGCGATCAAGCGATGCAGCAAAACGGAGGTATTCCACACATGTGTTAGCCACATGATCCATGATAGCCAATGCCTTTTCCGTCTCTCCGAGCATGAAATACATCGATGCCATGGAAGCGGAAGTATAATCATACGGCACATTATATCCCGGCAGCTGCTCCTCCGCAAAATCAAGCACTTCGAGCGCCTTTTCGCGTTGGTTTTCCCTCAGGAGCTGTTCCGCAAGCTGTGCAAACATCATCCGGTGCGTACGGCACATACGCATGAGGTTCTCGTCAATATAAATACCGGGGATATTCATATTGCCGTATTTGAACTTGTGCAGCATATTCTCGTACATCACTTCTGAATTGACGCGCGGCTGTCCGTCCGGACTGCGAGTCGGCGTTATGCGGTATGCCAGTCCTGTGAGTTCCATCCAAGGTTCGAGCCCCAGATAATAGTCGTTTCCGACCGTTGCGCAGAAATACATCGGACGCTGCCATTTGTTAGTAGAAAGCATCTCCATGATCATCATTTGCGAGCGGGTGTACATCCGCTTCTTCTGTAAGAAGATCTGCTCTCCTGACGGAGTCTCCACATAGAGCTGGTCCGAAGGAATGTAATTGTCTCCTTCTCGTGTCTTGGTACGCGGATCCTCCGAGCGCAGGAAATTGAATGCTTTCTCTACCGAAATCGGCTGTCCGAGACGGTTGTCCACACGCGCTATCTCATTCTTGCCCGGCATGAAATCCTTGTATTCCCAAGAGATCGGGAGTGCTTCGGATTCATAGTACGGACGCTTCATCTGGGAGATATACCAGTCAGTCTGGAGATACGAGAGGTTGCAGACGCGTTTGTCCGTTCCTTCGCCTTCCACCTCCTGGTTATACCAGAGCGGGAAGGTGTCGTTATCGCCGTTGGAGAAGAGGATAGCGTTGTCCTCGCATGATTTGAGATAGTTAGCACCGAAATCGCGGCAGGAATATCTCTGCGAGCGGTCATGGTCATCCCAGTTCTGCGAAGCCATCTGTGCCGGTACGCCCAGACACAGAAGGCTCATACATACCGCCACAGCAGTCTTTCCGTTTTCGCTCTTCAGCGCGCTGTTGATCCAATCGATGAGTGCGAGCACGCCGAGTCCGATCCAGATACAGAAAGCATAGAACGAACCGGCATACGCATAGTCCCGTTCACGCGGCTGATACGGCGTCTGGTTGAGGTACAGGACAATTGCCAGACCGGTCAAGAAGAAGAGCAAGAACGTAAGGGTGAAGTTTTTCCATCCTTCCGCATTCCCTTCTTTGTCCCGTTTGGAGCATTGCCAAACCAGGCCTATAAGACCCAAAATCAGCGGCAGGAAATAATAGACGTTATGTCCCTTGTTTTCCTTCAACTCCGTAGGCAAAAGCGACTGGTCGCCCAGCATGGCATTGTCGATAAACGGAATACCGGAGATCCAGTTTCCTTTGGTGATTTCACCGTAGGACTGGAGGTCATTCTGGCGTCCTGCGAAATTCCACATGAAATAGCGCCAGTACATGAAGTTAACCTGGTAGCGGAAGAAGAATTTCAGGTTCTCACCGAAAGTCGGACAATAGTCCGTTTTCTGCTGTCCGCAGTAGTCATAGCGAACCCGTTTACCTTTGACATCCGCCCACTCTTTGTATGCCTGGACATGGCTTCCCTGTGAGGAATACATGCGCGGGAAGAGCATGCAGAACTGCTTCATATACTTATAATCCGTCTTGTATCCGGTGATGACATAGTGGTCCTTTTCTCCCTCCACTTTCGGAGCCGGCGCATACTGAGCATGGCCTTTTTTCTCCACCGGTACGCACATGTTTCCTTCGACGCGGAGCTCCACGGGCGCATTGTAAGTCTGTCCGTAGAAGAGCGGACGGTCTCCGTACTGCTCACGGTTCAAGTAATACTTGAGCGAGAAGACATTGTCCGGCGAGTTCTGGTCCATCGGCGTATCCGCAGCAGAACGGATGACCAGCGCAGCATACGAGCTATAGCCGATCAGAATAACCGTAAGCATGACGACACCGGTGTTGAGCCATCGCCAGAGTTGGCTTGGGCTTTTTTCAGCCTCTGCATCCGAACGTTTCTTGGTATAAAGGATCGCCCATGTGAGGAAAGCCACCGTCAGCACCAGACAAATCCACATACCGGTATTGAACGGACATCCGAAGACATTCACAAAGAGGAGCTCAAACCAACCGATGAGAGTCGGGAATCCCGGAATAATACCATACAGGATAACCAGCAGCACCAAGCACGAAGCCAGGAAAGCATAGATCAAGCCCTTCCATGAGAACTGATAACGACGGAAATAATAGACTAATCCGATAGCCGGAATAGTCAGCAAGTTCAGCAAGTGTACACCAATAGAGAGTCCCATGAGGTAAGCAATAGCTATGAGCCACCGGTCTGAACCTTCTTCGTCCGCCTGCTCATCCCATTTGAGGATCAGCCAGAAGACGACCGCCGTAAAGAGCGAAGAGGAAGCATACACTTCACCTTCCACCGCGGAGAACCAGAAGGTGTCGGAGAAAGTGTAAGCAAGCGCTCCCACTGCTCCTGCACCAAGCAGAGCGATGCCTTTCCAAAGCGTGTCCGGTTGAACCAGTTTCTTTGCCAGCGCCGTAATCGTCCAGAAGAGGAAGAGGATAGTAAACGCACTTGCGAGCGCCGAGAGTGCATTGACACACATAGCCACATGCGCCGTATCGGGTGCAAAAAGGCTGAAGAAATGGCCCATGAGCATGAAGAAAGGTGCTCCGGGCGGGTGTCCAACGTCCAGTTTCCAGGCGCTGGAGATGAACTCACCGCAGTCCCAGAAAGAGGCGGTGGGTTCCATTGTAAGGAGATACGTAGCAGCAGCGACCGCAAAGACGATCCATCCGCAGAGCGTATTCCACAATTTGAAATTTTTCATTTGTTTATCGTTAATTTTAGTTGTTTATAGCGGAACCAGTCGAACTAGTGGAACCAGTAGAACTTGTCTATCTAGTCGAACTAGTGGAACCAGTCAAAATAGTCGAATAAGCCGGAATTAGGCAAATTCGGTGCAAAGGTAGTAAAAAAAGTTGATATGCGCAAGCATGTATGAATAAATTATCACAAATAAAGTTTATTTTACCCTTGTTATCTCGCACTTATCACGCACTTATCACGCACTTATCACGCACTGCGCGTTCATTGTCCTCATAAGCGCGCTATAACTATGTTATAGCGGTAGTTATTCGGACATGCCCGCTTTCCGAAGAAAAAAAATGATTTTTTTCTTCGGTTTTCATAGTATATATACATAGTATATATACTGTTTTAACATATGATTTTTTGAAAAAAAATAACATTTTTTATAAAAAGTACGCGCGCACTTGCGTATGTAAAAAAAATGTTGTATCTTTGCAGGCTTTTTTGTAAACCCTCCCCTAATCCTCCCTTTCGGGAGGGGAAAAGAAAAAGCGATAATTGCTACGGCAGCGCGCAGCGGTAACGGGTCCATGCGCGACAAAGGGGATGGGAAAAAGATGAAAGATATTAATTTTAAAACAAATATAACATGATTAACGTTGGAATTATCGGATGCGGCTTCGTAGGTGGAGCCCTGAAAAACTGGTTGGAGAACAACAACCCAGAGTGCAAACTATTCATCAGTGATCCCTACAAGGGTTATAATGACGACTTGAGCCATGTCGATATCGCTTTTCTCCAGATTCACGTACCAACGGAAGAAGACGGCACACAGGATCTGACCCTAATGAAAGAACTGATCAAAAATCTGCCGGACGTACCTGTATTTGTACGTACCACCATTCTTCCGGGAACAAGCGAACTGCTTTCCCGCGAGACGGGACACCAAGTATGCTACATGCCAGAGTTTCTGACGGAGCGCACTTTCATTGAGGATTTCAACAAACAGACGATGGTGTTTACAGGTGCGCAGGAGTTGCTGACCAAGATTTTTGTAGGCAAGAAATTTACCGTAATGACGCCTCTGGAGGCCGAATTGACCAAATACATGCACAATGTGTTCGGCGCATACAAAGTGACCTACTTTAACGCGTGCCGCGAGTATTGCGAGCAGATGGGTGCAGACTGGCGGAAGGTGCATACCGGCATTCTGTTGTCCGGATACATCAACGACACACACACTTATGTACCGGGTCCTGACGGCAAATACGGATACGGCGGCAAATGTTTCCCGAAAGATGTGAATGCGTTCGCAGAAATGACGAAAGGTACACCACTTGGTGTATTGCTGGAGCATTTGCATGAACTCAACGTCCATTTCCGCGGAGTAGAGGAGCATATTTAATTGAGAATTGAGAGTTGAGAATTGAGAATTGAGAGTTAAAATGAAGATAGCAGTAGCAGGAACAGGGTATGTAGGATTGAGTATTGCAACCCTACTCTCCCAGCATCATCAGGTGACCGCGGTGGACATCATTCCCGAGAAAGTGGATATGCTCAACCGCCGGAAATCACCGATCCAGGATGAGTACATTGAGAAATACTTTCTCAAGGATGAAAATGAAAGGAAGAAGGAGGAAGGATTTTTTCTGGATTTAACAGCGACGCTGGATGCGGAGACGGCATACAGGGACGCGGAGTTTGTAGTAATCGCCGCTCCGACGAACTATGACCCGCATCGCAATTATTTTGACACCTCGGCAGTAGAAAACGTGATCGAAACCGTTTTGCGAATCAATCCAGATGCGATCATGGTGATCAAATCAACCGTTCCGGTAGGTTATACCGCTTCCGTCCGGGAGAAATACCATTGCCGCAATATCCTTTTCTCGCCGGAGTTCCTGCGCGAGAGCAAGGCTCTGGAGGATAACCTGTACCCCAGCCGGATTATTGTAGGAACCGTATTGAGCGACGACAAGCTTGTGGAAAAAGCAAAGCAGTTTGCTTCACTATTGCAGGAAGGTGCGCTCAAAGAGCATATCGAGACACGCATCATGGGTCTGACAGAAGCCGAAGCGGTCAAACTGTTTGCCAACACGTATCTGGCACTCCGCGTAAGCTATTTCAACGAACTGGATACATACGCCGAGATGAAAGGGCTCGACACGAAGGCAATTATCGATGGCGTTTGTCTCGATCCGCGCATCGGCACGCACTACAACAACCCTTCTTTCGGCTACGGCGGCTACTGCCTTCCGAAAGACACCAAACAGTTATTGGCGAACTATCAGGACGTGCCGGAGAATCTGATTGAGGCGATTGTAGAGAGCAACCGGACGCGGAAGGATTTTATCGCCGACCGCGTACTGGCCATGGCCGGATACTATGATTACTATCAGCACGGCGATTTTGACCGCTCCAACGAGCATCCATGCGTCATCGGCGTTTACCGCCTGACGATGAAATCCAACAGCGACAATTTCCGCCAGAGCAGTATCCAAGGCATCATGAAGCGCGTGAAAGCCAAAGGTGCACAAGTGATTATCTATGAGCCGACGTTAGAGAGCGGAACGACGTTTTTCGGCAGCGAAGTGGTGAATAATCTTGAAGAATTCAAACTTCGCAGCCAAGCCATCATCGCAAACCGGTATGATGCGTGTCTGGACGACGTGAAAGAAAAAGTATATACAAGGGATATTTTCCGGAGAGATTAAAATAA